>ERZ857827.1112-NODE-1112-length-30104-cov-3.123265_pt1 | contig 30104 bp, 28 predicted proteins | sample MGYA00519761_ERZ857827 | MGnify/ENA primary metagenome ERZ857827 (study PRJEB31778, sample SAMEA3449370) | human gut metagenome | biome: human gut; feature: human-associated habitat; material: faeces | place: United Kingdom | collected 2010/2012 ... | reverse complement strand
TTCAAGGTGGTGCTAATCGCCGCCAAATCCGGTATCTTTGCCGGTGCGATCCTGGGAATCGGCCGTGCTTTCGGTGAAGCGACTGCCGTTGCCATGGTAGCCGGCAACAAGATGTTCGGTCCGACGTTTAATCTGTTTGATATCACACGTACCTTGACCAGCACCATGCTTTCCGGATTAAAGGAAACGACCGGTCTGGATTATGACATTCGTTTTTCAGTCGGACTGGTGCTGATGGTCGTCATCCTTGTTTCCAATTTCCTGTTGAACCTGTTGAAAAAGAAAGTAGGTAATATGTCATGAAAAACAATGTGAACAATCATAAGAAACGTCATTTCTATGATGGCCTGTTACAGACATTTACTTATTTATCCAGCGGAATCTCTGTGCTTGTCCTTGTTGCCTTGTTCGTGTTTATCTTTTCAAAAGGATGGTCTTTGATCAACCTGGATCTTCTCACTAATAATTACTGGTCCGAAAACTATACCGTGCAGCCAGTCGAGACAATGTCCGATACTACATTCGAGCGCCCTGCCGATCTGAGCGAGGAGGCTTACTTCTCTGAAAAATGGGGCATTGCGTTCGTCGATCATGTGGATGCCCATAAAGACAAAATGATCCTGGTGGAATATGTCGATGAAAATTCGCCTTTGTATCAAATGAGCGATGTCAGCATCAAGAAAGATCCGAAAGATTTCACGATGCAGGTCGGCATGCAGATTTCCCGTCTTTCCTATACCGATGCTCAGGGCAAGATCGTCTTGGGCGGATCGATTGCCGGCGAGGATGCGAAGCAGCTGGCACAGTCGCTCGATGAAGATGCGGTTGCCGTTAACTCTATCTTTGTGCAGACGACCGGCGGCGGTATCCGCGGCTCTATCATTTCCACTTTATATCTGCTGGCAGTGTCGATGATCATTGCCATTCCGATCGGCATTGCAAGTGCCATTTATCTCAACGAATACGCAAAGAAATCAAAATTCAACATGCTGCTGCGCAGCGGCATCGAAACCTTGACCGGTGTGCCAAGCATCGTTTTCGGTCTGATGGGTGTCAGCGTATTGTTCCCGGTCACACAGTTGTTCGGTGCGACGACGACCAGCATCCTGCTGGGCGGTCTGACTATGTCGATCATCCTGCTGCCGACCATCATTCGTTCCACAGAAGAGGCACTGCTGGTCGTTCCGCAGCATTTGCGTGACGCGTCGCTGTCCGTTGGCGCCAATCAGTCACAGACGATCTTCAAGATCGTGCTGCCTTGTGCCGTTCCCGGTATCCTGACCGGCGTATTGCTGGGCATCGGCCGTGTCATTGGCGAGTCAGCTGCACTGATCTATACCATGGGTACGTTCATCAATGACTCCCCGACACTGTTGAGCCAGGGTACTTCGCTGGCCGTACAGATCTGGAGCATCATGAGCGGCGAACAGCCGAACTATGAACTGGCAAGTGCCATTTCGATCATCATTTTATTCTTTGTTCTTATCCTGAATTTTGCGGTAAAGTTCATCAGCAAGAAATTCTCAAAAGCTTGGTATTAGGAGGTAGCGTATGGAAAATATCATTTTTGATGTAAAGAATCTGAATCTGTTTTATGGAGAAAAACAAGCACTGATCAATTTGAACATGCAGATCGAAAAGAATGCGATCACAGCGTTGATCGGACCTTCCGGCTGCGGCAAATCGACTTTCCTGCGCTGCCTGAACCGCATGAACGATCTGATTGACGGATGCCGTGTGGAAGGAGACATTCTGATCGAAGGCAAAGATATGTATAAGGGAGATCTCAATGTCGTTGATCTGCGCACCCGTGTTGGCATGGTATTTCAGAAACCGAATCCGTTCCCGATGTCGATTTATGACAATATCGCTTACGGTCCGCGCTGTCAGGGGATTAAGGATAAGAAAGTACTGAATCAGATCGTGGAACAGTCTCTTCGCAAAGCCGCGCTGTGGGATGAAGTCAAGGACCGTCTGAAGGAAAGCGCCTACGGAATGTCCGGCGGTCAGCAGCAGCGTCTGTGCATCGCCCGTGCCATTGCGATGGAACCGGAAGTGATCCTGATGGATGAACCGACATCCGCGCTCGACCCGATTTCCACAAATAAGATCGAGGAACTGGCAACCGAACTGAAAAAGGACTACACGATCGTCATCGTGACCCACAATATGCAGCAGGCTGCCCGTGTCAGTGACTACACTGCTTTCTTCCTGCTGGGGGAAATGGTGGAATTTGACAAAACAAGCAAGATCTTCCAGCAGCCTAGCGACAAACGTACAGAAGACTACATTACCGGCAGATTCGGATAACAGGAGGATAAGTTATGATTAAAATTGACGGCAAGCTCTCTTTGATGGAGCAGACTTTGGTAAAAATGGGCAACCGTATCATTTCCATGCATGAATGTGTCTGTGAAGTGCTGGCACAGCCAAGCAAAGACCGTGAACTGGAGATCATTCAGGCGGATGACCGTATCAATCACATGGAAGAAGAAATCAACGATCTGGCGATCGAGTCACTGGCGCTGCTGGCCCCGGTGGCGAGCGATCTGCGCAAGGTGATCGGAACGATCAAGATCGCGACAGAACTGGAACGCATCGGCGACTATGCAAAGAACATTGCCAAATTCATGATCAAGCACGATCATCTGAGCGATGTGATTGCGGACTATTCCATATCCATGGAAAAAGATCTGATCCGTATGCTGGAACAGGCGCTGCAGTGCATGGTGGATCAGGATGAGGAAGCCGCGTTCGCCATTCCGGAACGCGACAATATGATCAATCAGCAGATGCAGGATATCCGTGCGAAACTGCTGTCGAAGGAAAATCTTGAAAAAGAAGATATTCTGAAGGAGCTGTTTGAGATCAGTGCCATGCTTCGCAATATCGAACGTGCGGGCGATCATGTCAAAAATATCTGCGAACATGTGCTGTATATGATGAAAGGCCAGCACTACGATTTCGGCTGATCGCTCACTTAAGACGAGTGATGCTGCAGACAGGAGGGAGACACATTGAACCTGGAAATAAAAACAGAAAAGCTGACGCACAGCGTTGTTGATATCTGTGAGACTGTCTGCTCTCAGCATGAGATCTGCATTCAGATGCTGAAAGGAAAAGAATATCAGACCCTGTATAAAGTGATGAAAAAAGAACAAAAGATCAAAAAGATCGCGGACATCATCGAGCATCAGATCGTGGAGATGACGCCGATGATGAATCTTACTTCCGCAGGACTGCGGCGTCTGAATGTTTCTTCTCATATTACATTTGAACTTTTGTATATAAAAGATAATGCAAGGACAGTGGCGTCTTTTGCCAATCACTGTGACGATGAACAGGCCCGCGGATATGCCAAGGAGATGGAAGAACGGCTGGTGGATTCTCTGCGTAAAGCGGCGCTGGCTTATCAGAATAAATCGCTGGCGGAACTGAACCGGATCGGGAACGATATCGTGGATGTGTCGGATCTTTTATGCCGCTTTCATGATGAGATCGAACCGAGCGAGCAGAAACAAAGTCTGATGGAAAGCATGGATCTGACATTGCAGTGTGTAAGAAAGATCTGTGCCCAGATCCATTATCTGTACACAGGGGAAAAATCATTTGACATTACTTGCACAGCGAAGAGCTGACGGCAGGCATGATAGAAGAAGGATGAAAAGGAATGCGATGGATGAACATCGTTTCCGGGGGTTCATCCTTTTTTTATTTTTAGGTGACTTTGTCTGAGCTTTTGTTATACAATAGTCAGGGTAATTTTTTTGGTTTGTTTTGCATTGCAAATAGAAGAGGAGGAAATGATATGAGAGAAAATCCATTGGGTTATGAAAAAATATCCGCTTTGCTGCGAAGTTTCGCCCTTCCCAGCATAACAGCGATGCTGGTGAGCTCGTTATATAATATCGTCGACCAGATCTTTATCGGGCAGGGTGTCGGATATCTGGGAAATGCCGCAACGAATGTGTCTTATCCCCTTTCTACGATCTGTCTGGCGATCGCTTTGCTGATCGGTATCGGCAGTGCATCACGCTTTTCCATCTGTCTGGGAAGAAAGGAATATGAGCGTGCGGCTTCGCTGGTGGGAAACGCGATCATCATGATGACGGCTTGCGGTGTCCTGTACTTTGTTGCGGGAGAATTGTTTTTGACACCGCTGCTGCGTATCTTCGGAGCAACGAAGGAAGTCATGCCGTATGCGAAAGAATATGCGGGAATTACTTTGATCGGTATGCCGTTTCTTATCCTGACCAACGGCATCAGTAATCTTGTCCGTGCGGACGGCAGCCCGAAATATTCCATGTTCTGCATGGTGGCCGGTGCCATTGTCAATACGATCCTGGATCCGCTTTTCATCTTCGTATTTCACTGGGGCATCTTCGGTGCGGCACTGGCTACGATCCTGGGCCAGATCCTGTCTTTTTTGATCGCGTTTCGTTATCTGTTCTGCTTCCATACGATTCGCCTGAACAAAAACAGCTTTCGCTTTCATCTGCGCGATAATCTGCGTACGATGTACATGGGAACCAGCAGCTGTATCAATCAGGTGGCCATTACGTTTGTACAGATCATCCTGAACAATTCACTGACTTATTACGGGGCACTTTCCGTATATGGGGAGGATATACCGCTTGCGGCATGCGGTATTGTCATGAAGACAAATGCGATCCTGCTTTCGATCATCGTCGGTATTTCCCAGGGCGTACAGCCGATCATCGGCTATAACTACGGTGCCGCCAAGTATGCGCGGATCCGGGAGGCGTTCCTGCTGGCGATCAAATGGAATTTTGTCGTATCGATCATCGGCTTCTGCCTGTTTCAGTTCTGTACATATCCGATCATCTCGATTTTCGGCAGCGGCGATCAGCTGTATTTTACCTTTGCGGTTTCATTCATGCGCATCTTCCTGTTCATGGCCATTGTCAACGGTGTTCAGCTTCTGTCTTCCAATTTCTTCACGGCGATCGGCAAAGCTTTGAAAGGACTTTTGTTGTCGTTGACAAGACAGGTCTTTTTCCTGATCCCGCTGATCCTGATCCTGCCTTTGTTCTTCGGCATCAACGGCATTCTGTTTGCCGGACCGATTGCGGATTTTATCGCATTCGCGGTATCTGTCATCTTTGTCTGGAGAGAATTTTGTCATTTGAAGCGAATGGAAGAGGAACAGAAAGAAAAAGATGCATCAGTAACTGTCACAGCTTAGACAGATGCATTATAATATTGTCATAAGGAGGTGTCAGATTTGGAAAATTTTATCTATGACATCAAGACAAAAATTTATTTCGGGAAAGGTTCGATCAGCCATTTGAGCGAGGCCGTGCGTCCTTACGGAAAAAAAGCGCTGCTGGTCTATGGCGGCGGCAGCATCAAACGGATCGGTCTGTATGACGAGGCAGTGAAACAGCTGGAAGAAGCCGGTGTTTCGATCGTAGAGCTCAGCGGCGTACAGCCGAATCCGAAAATCGAAAGCGTGCGTGAAGGTGTCCGTCTGTGTCGTGAAAACGATGTCGATGTTGTCGTGGCAATCGGCGGGGGAAGCACGATCGATGCCGCCAAGGTCATTGCGGGAAGTGTCAGCTATGAAGGCGATCCGTGGGACATTGTCCTGGATGCCGGCAAAGTTGTTTCCGTGCTTCCGATCATCTCGGTATTGACATTGACAGCGACCGGTTCGGAAATGGATGTGTTTGCGGTCATTTCTGATATGGAAAAAAACGAAAAGTGGGGAACCGGACATCCGGATTTCCGGCCAAAGGCATCGATCCTGGATCCGACTTATACATTCAGCGTGTCTGCCTATCAGACAGCGGCCGGTACGGCGGACATGATGAGCCATATCATGGAAAATTATTTCTCCAATGTGGAAGGTTACATGCAGGACCGCATGGCGGAAGCCCTGTTATCCACCTGCGTGAAATACGGTATCATGGCAGTGAAGGAGCCGGAAAACTATGAGGCGCGTGCCAATCTGATGTGGTGCGGCAGCTGGGCGATCAATGATCTGCTCAATCTGGGCAAACCGTGTGCCTGGAGCGTGCATCCGATGGAACATGAATTAAGTGCGTTTTATGACATCACGCACGGTGTCGGCTTGGCTATCCTGACACCGCACTGGATGGAACGCGTGCTCGATGATCAAAGTGTGGATAAGTTCGTGGAACTGGCATGCAATGTATGGCATGTGGATGCAACGGGCAAAGATAAATTCGAGGTTGCCCGCGAAGGTATCCGCCGCACTGCGGATTATTTCCGTTCCATGGGCATTCCGATGACGCTTCATGAGGTCGGTATCGACGAGACATATTTTGATATCATGGCCCAAAAAGCCAGTGAGGGCATGAAAGGCGCTTATCGTGAGCTGAGCGCAGACGATGTCAAAGCTATCTTCAAAGCGGCATTATAATGAAACAAAGGCCGGCAGCAACAGCTGCGGCCTTTTCTTTTCACAGCGGCAATCCGTCGTTAAAACAAAGTTCAGCTATTGAAAACAAAGGGTAAACAAGGTAAACTATTAGAAGCGAGAGGAATGATATTTATGCCATTAACAGCAGGAATCGTAGGACTTCCCAATGTCGGAAAGTCTACATTATTCAATGCAATCACAAAAAGTCAGGTAGAAGCAGCCAACTATCCGTTTGCGACGATCCAGCCTAATGTTGGCGTCGTGGAAGTGCCGGATGCACGCGTGGACCGTCTGGTGGAGCTGTTTCATCCGAAAAAGACCATTTATACAACTTTCGAATTTACCGATATTGCCGGACTGGTCAAGGGAGCCAGCAAGGGAGAAGGTCTGGGCAATCAGTTCTTGTCCAATATCCGACTGACCGATGCCATCTGTCATGTCGTACGCTGTTTCGATGATCCTAACATCACACATGTGGAAGGCAGTGTCGATCCGATCCGCGACATCGAGATCATCAATCTGGAGCTGATCATGGCCGATCTGCAGACAGTGGAAAACCGTCTGTCAAAAGTGGAACGAAAGGCACAGACCAATAAGGACAAGGATGCGGTGGCGGAAGTAGCCGTCCTGAAAAAACTGCAGGAAGCGCTGCTTGAAGGCAAAGCCGCCAGAAGCGTTGAGCTGGACAAGGAAGAACTTGCCATTGTAAAGGCATTTTCACTGCTTACGCTCAAGCCGATGATCTATGTGGCGAATATGAGCGATGAAGAGATCATCGATCCGCAGGCCAATGTCTATTTCCAGAAAGTGAAGGCACATGCAGAATCAGAAAACAACCTGGTCGTTCCGATCTGTGCCAAGATCGAAGAAGAACTCAGTGCGCTGGACAAAGAAGAAAAAGCAGAGTTTCTGGCTGAACTCGGCATTGCCGAAAGCGGACTGGATCAGATCATTAAGAGCGCCTATCATATTTTGAACCTTCGTACTTTCCTGACCGCAGGAGAAGACGAATGCCGGGCATGGACGTTCCGCAAGGGAATGAAGGCACCGGAGTGCGCAGGAGTGATTCATACCGATTTCCAAAAAGGATTCATCCGTGCGGAAACATATGCATTCAAAGACATTGATGAGCTGGGAAGCGAACATGCAGTAAAAGAGGCGGGAAGACTTCGCCTGGAAGGAAAAGACTATGAGGTTCAGGACGGGGATGTCCTGCACTTCCGATTTAATGTATAAAGAATGATCGAAGAACAGACACCAATGCATGCAGAAGTGTCTGTTTTTATTTGTCTGAGGGAAAAGGATAGATATCGAATAGGGGGATGAGCATGGTACGGATGGAAAGAAACTATTCACTGGACCTGACAAGGATCGCGGCTGTACTGGCAGTTGTCATGATTCATGTCAGTTCCGCTTTTGTATCATCATACGAAGTCAATACACTGGAATTTCAGACGGCAAACGTTCTCGACAGTATCTCAAGGCTGGGGGTGCCTTTGTTTGTCATGATATCCGGATCGCTGTTTCTGGATGAGAAACGAAAGATCAGCACCAGAAATCTTTACCTCAAAAACATCAAAGGCATTTTATTTCTGCTTTATCTCTGGTCGTTTCTGTATACATGTATCTATAATGTGGTGTTGCCGCTTTTGCAGAATGAAGATGTGGTGCTGAAAGAATTGATCAAGGATTTTATCCTCGGTCATTATCATATGTGGTATATGTTCATGATCGCCGGCTTATATGCAGTTACGCCTTTTCTGCGCCTGTTTGTAAAAAAGAAAAACAGCCGGCTCGTGCTGCTGTTTATCGTTCTTTCGGTAGGCGTACAGTTTACGGTCCCTGTCCTGGAAGGACTTTCCGCTTATATTTCCGTGACCAGTGTACTGATTGCCCTGATCAATAAATTCAAGCTGGATTTCTTTTGCGGTTATGCTGTTTATTATATGCTGGGATGGTATATCGTTCATGTCGGCTTTCCCAAAGCACAGAAATATCTGATCTGTGCAGCCGGCATCATTTCTGTGATCCTGACTGTTCTTTATGTCCGGACCACACATGACTATGGAAACGCTTATGACAATCTGAATCTGTTCATCCTGCTGTATGCATCCGGCGTGATGATCCTTTTATCCGGCAGCATCCGTCACGAACTGGGCACAAAGACAAAAAAAGCGCTGATCCTGTTGTCGCGCATGAGCTTTGGCGTTTATATCATTCATCCATTGCTGATCACGATTGCAAAACTGATCGTGCCTTACCATGCGCAGCCGCTTCGCTATATGCTGCTATTGTATCTTGTGGTCGTTTGTCTTTCTTTCCTGATTTGTTATTTGTTTTCAAAGGTACCGCTGGCTCGAAAACTGGTCCGCATGTAAGAAAAAATAAAATGCAGATGTGCTGTATCATTGACTGTTCGTGATACAGCTTTTTTTATGCCGGTATGGTTCTGTGTCATAGATGATCAGTCACCGCTCTGCCGTTTTTATGCAGGCCCTGCCTGCTTTTGTAAAAAGCGGGTAAGCATTGTAAAATTGTAGAAAATCGATTCATTGCATTTTAAATGTCTTTATTGTATCATTATAGAGATATATTATGTCAATATCGCCGAAACGGCCGAAATCATGGGCAGACATGAAGCATTGGCCGTGATAGAAAACGCTGAATGATTCCTGTGAATTCTATATACAAAGGACAAAGGAGCTAGAGGAAGATGTTAAAAAGTATATCTTATGTAGTAAAAGAGAATATTACAAACATGTATCGTATTTTCTGTATTGCCAAATATGAACTGCTTGCGGATATGAGGGATTCCAAATTCGGTCTGTTCTGGAACTTTGCCTCACCTGCGATCCAGGTCTTTACATATTGGCTTGTTTTCGGAATCGGTTTACAGCGCAAGGGTTATGACGGTATCCCTTACCTGCCGTGGGTCATTGTCGGTTTTGCGGCATGGTGGTATATCTCCCCCTGCATCACCCACGGCTGCAGTGCTGTTTTCTCAAAGAAAAACGTTATCACAAAGATGAAGTTTCCGATCAGCGTACTGCCTGCCACAGTATGTGTCAAAGAATTTTTCAACCATCTGTGCATGCTGGTCATCACAGTATTCATGGTTATTCTTTTCGGTTACTATCCTTCCATTCACTGGCTTGGTCTGATTTATTTTGCCTTCTGCGCTTTTATGTTCGTTGAGGCACTGGCACTGGTTACATCGGTATTGACGATGATGTGGCGTGATGTCAAAAAGCTGATCACATCACTGATGCGCATGCTGCTGTATCTGTCACCGGTCCTGTGGCCGGCGGCCTTCAAGACCATTCCGTTCATGTCATTCGTAATGAAGCTGAATCCTGTTTATTATATTGTGACCGGCTACCGGGACTCTATCTTTTTTGGAAAGGGCATCTTTGCCCATCCCGCTTTGACGGTTTATTTCTGGGTCGTGGTCCTGGTTTTGTTTGCATTGGGATCTTCCCTGATGTATCACTTTAAACGTAAAATGGTCGATATGATTTAATGAGGTGTACGGAAAATGACAAATCGTGATAGTAAATATGCTGTTGAGATGCAGGACATCTCAAAAATCTATACATTGAAAACAAAAAACAAAGGAAAGAAAAAAGAACAGTTTTATGCCTTGAAAGATGTCTCTTTTCAGATCAAGAAGGGAGATGTCGTAGGCATACTGGGAACGAACGGTTCGGGTAAATCTACATTGTCTTTGATTCTTGCCGGTATTTCCGATCATGACGGCGGCAAGATGATCGTAAACGGCGAACAGGCGTTGATTTCAATCAATACGGGTCTGAACATGCAGCTAACGGGAGAAGAAAACATCAATGTAAAAGGTGCTTTGATGGGCTTTTCCAAGAAGCGGATCCAGGAGATCAAGGAAAACGTGATCGAGTTTGCAGAACTCGGCGATTTCCTGTATCAGCCCGTAAAGAAATATTCAAGCGGTATGAAATCACGTTTGGGCTTTTCGATCTCACTGGCATTGAATCCGGACATTTTTATTGTCGATGAGGCATTGTCAGTCGGCGATAAGGGGTTTGCCCAGAAGTGTATGAAACGCATGATGCAGCTTCGTGATGAGGAGAACAAGACGATCTTCTTTATTTCGCATTCGCTTTCACAGGTCCGCAGTTTCTGCAAGACCGGTATGTGGATCGAAGGCGGCAAGCTGGTGGAAATCGGAGACATTGACGAAGTCTGTGATCACTATTCGGATTATGTGGAGAAATATAATGCGATGAGCGAGAAAGAAAAGAAAAAGCTGCGCGACGAGAAATTCGCAAAGCGTATCATCACAGAGCCGATCAAGAAATCCATCTGGGATCGGATTTTCGGATAATATTTTTTGGATAAGGAGAACAGAAGATGAAAACAGTTATTACATACGGAACATACGACTTATTTCATGTCGGTCATTTGAATCTGCTGAGAAGAGCGAAAGAACTTGGCGACTATCTGATCGTTGCGGTCAGCAGCGATGAATTTAATCTGGGAAAAGGGAAAGTCTGCAAGATCAAGGATACAGACCGCATGGCCATTGTCGAAGCAATCAAATATGTGGATAAGGTCATTCCCGAAACATCCTGGGAACAAAAAATCGAGGATGTGAAAAAGTACAATGTGGATGTATTTGTCATGGGCGATGACTGGAAAGGAAAATTCGATTTCCTGAAAGAATATTGTGAAGTGGTCTATCTTCCGCGCACAGAAGGAATCAGTACGACACAGTTAAAAGAAGAATTGAAGAAATAACATATTCTTTGCGGAATAACTTGGTTTGGGAGGATTTAAATGAAAAAGAAATTGATTCGTAGATTGAAGAAAACGAAAGCAGGCGCGTGGATCATCAAAAAAATACGTGCTCACAGACGTGACAAAATGTGTCTGGAGCTGTCAAAAAATGCTGTTGTAAAGGAAAAACAGATCATTTTTTCAGCTTTCTCAGGAAGACTGTATGCCTGCAGCCCGAAAGCAATTTACGAATATATGCTGAATGATCCGAAATTTGATGACTACACATTTATCTGGGCTTTCACGAAACCTGATCAGAAACAGCATCTGTTTCATAATGACCGGACAATACTGGTGAAATACCATACGAAAGAATTTTTCAAATACTTGTCTACATCAAAATACTGGATCTTTAACTTCAGAACACCTCCGTATTTTGCGAAACGCGAAGACCAGATCTTTGTGCAGTGCTGGCATGGAACACCGCTGAAGAGAATCGGAATGGATATTCAGGTGGACGGCAATGCGGCAACCAAGGTCTCTGATGTTCACAAACAGTATCTGGATGTCGGTGAAAAGTGTAATTACTTCATCTCACCGTCTGCTTATGCGACCAAATGTTTTATTTCATCTTTCGGCCTGGACAGGCTGCATAAGGAAAATGTCATTATCGAGCAGGGATATCCGCGCAATGCCTCTTTGTTTACGGCGACGGAAGAAAAACTGGAAAAGATCAGACAGGAACTGAATATCCCGAAAGGAAAAAAAGTAATTTTATACTGTCCGACATTTAGAGATGATCAGTATAAAAAAGGTGTGGGCCATACGTACCAGCTCGGTGTCAATCTGCTGAGACTGAAGGAAAAACTGCCGAAGGACTGCTTCTTGCTGCTGCGACTGCATTATCTTGTTTCCAACAATATCGATATTTCTCAGTTTAAAGGGTTTGCCGTCGATGTTTCGCATTATGATGACGTAAACGATCTTTATCTCGTATCGGATCTGCTGGTTACCGATTACTCCAGTGTGTTCTTTGACTTTGCGAACCTCCATCGCCCTGTGATCTTCTATATGTATGATCTGGAAGCATATAAAAATGAGCTGCGCGATTTTTATTTCGACATTGAAGAACTGCCTGGTCCGATCGTTCAAAAGGAAAGCGAACTGATTGACGCCATCAAAAATGTCGATGACATAAAGAAAAAGTATGCTGATGTATATCAGAAGTTCTGTCACCGTTTCAATTATCTCGATGATGCAGGTGCGACAGAGAGAGTGGTAAAGGAGTTTATGAAATGAAATTGATCAATAAGCTTAAAAATCACTATATTGCAAAGTGTAATTATATCAAGCATGTCGATAAACTGCCGCTTGATGAACATGTGATCGCACTGGAATCACAGCAGGGAAAAGAATTCGGCGGCAATATGTATTACATTATCAAGGAGCTGCTGAAGGACAAAGATTATGCTTCCTTTCAGCTCTGCCTCTGTGTACAGAAGGAAAAAACCGCTGCGGCACGTCGTTTTTACGATGAAAAAGGCTTATCCGGCGTTAAGATCGTGGAAACGAATACAAAGCACTATTATCGTTTGATGGCAAGTGCGAAATATTTGATGAGCGACAATACGTTTTTGCCTTACTTCATCAAGAAAGAAGGCCAGGTTTATTTAAATACATGGCACGGTACGCCTTTGAAATCGCTCGGTAAAAGCATCATGAATGATATGCATAATATCGGCAATACGCAGAAAAACTTTGTATGCTCGGACTATCTGCTGTATCCCAATGAATATACAAGGGATCATATGGTAGAAGACTACATGCTGGAAAATCTGTGTCAGAATACGTATCTTCTGGACGGGTATCCGCGCAATACGGCTTTCTTCGATGAAGCGACAAAAGCGGAGATTCGTACAAAATACGCACTGAACGGGAAGAAAGTCATTGCTTACATGCCGACATGGAGAGGTACGTTAAGCAATAAGAGCAATCCGATCACAGAAGCGAACATCCGTTATATCCTGGATGAATTCGAAGCAAATGCAAAGCAGGATCAGGTGGTTTATGTCAACCTTCATCCGATCGAATCTGCGTCTGTCGATTTTTCTGTGTATGAAAACGTCAAGCCGTTTCCTAAGGAATACGAAACATATGAGTTCTTAAATGCGGCCGATGTACTGGTTACCGATTATTCCAGTGTGTTCTTTGACTTTTTAAACACACGTAAAAAGATCATCCTGTATGTCTATGACCGTGAGGATTATCTTTCTTCCCGCGGTATTTACCGTGATCTGTCCTCTTTTCCGTTCCCGATCGTTGAGTGCATGGATGATGTGATCCGCGAGATCAATCTTCCTAAGAACTATGATGATGAAGCGCTGATCAAAGAGTTCTGCCCTTATGATGATGCGGATGCGACGCACCGTATCTGTCAAAGAGTCCTGCTGAACCGCAGTCTGGGGACAAAAGAAGGAAAAATCAAAGACAACGGCAAGGAAAATATCTTTATCGATGCCGGACGTCTTGCCAACAACGGTATCACGGCATCATTGAAAAATCTGCTGAATACCATTGACCGTGACAAGAAAAACTACTACCTGCTGTTTTCGAACAAAGCAGTCCGCCGAAATCTGGACAATCTCAAAGAGCTGTCAGAGCTGGTAAATTACTATTGTTCGAAAGGCGTGACGAACATGACGATTCGTCAGAAAGTATGGAAAACACTGTACAACATGAATCTGATCCATACGGAACGCTACATGAAATATATGAAAAAACCGCTTCGCTATGAATTAAAGCGAATGTTTGGCGATGCCAGGGTCGATTCCATCGTCCAGTTCTCCGGATACGGAAATCAGCGCATCAATCTGTTCAGTACCTTTGAAGGTAATAAGGTCATTTATGTGCATGCGAACATGCTGGAAGAGATCAACATTCGTAAAAATCAGCGTGAAGATGCGCTTCGCTATGCATACAGCGTGTATGACAAAGTCGCCGTCGTTACGGATGATATCATCGAACCGACATACCAGATCTCAAAGCGAAGAGACAATATCCATGTCTGCCGCAATGTGATCGACTATAAGAAGATTGAAAATCAGGGCAGAAAAGAACTGCAGCTTGATGAGAACACGACCGTATATCCGGGAATCAGCCGGCTGAACAATGTTTTGAACAGCGATTCCAAGAAATTTATCAATGTCGGCCGTTTCTCACCTGAAAAAGGACAGCTTCGTCTGATCAGCGCGTTTGCGAAGATCCATAAGAAGCATCCGAATACAGATTTGATCATTGTAGGCGGTTCTTCCTACATGAACCATTATGACAAGATCGTGGAACACATCGAACAGCTTAAGCTGCGAGATCATATCGTGCTTGTCAAGAGCCTTTCCAATCCGTTCCCGTTAGTGAAAAAATGCGATTATTCCGTTTTAAGTTCCTTTGCGGAAGGTTTTGGTCTGGTCATTGCGGAAGCGGATGTACTCGGTCTTCCGGTATTCTCTGTCGATATTTCAGGACCTAGAAATTTTATGAAACGTTATGGCGGCACACTGGTTGCCAACAGCGAAGAAGGACTCATCAAGGGCATGGAAATGTGTCTTGGTGGAAAAGTGCCTACGATGCATGTCGATTATGAAGCGTATAATCAACAGGCAGTCGAGGAATTTGAAAGCTTGTTTAACTGACAATGATCCCGCTTTTTTCCGGCTTGTTTGGACAAAGGCGGGATAACCCATGTGTGGCTGACGGCAAGGAAAGGATGGAAACAACTCGTGACAATTGTTTTAGTTTTATTTCTGCTCATTATCATCAGCGGGATGAGATATAAGTATTTTAATTCTGAATATATCAGTCATTCTGCTACGACACAGATCAACGGCATTTTTGTTTTTCTGGTTTTTATGAGCCATTTCCGCAGTTATTTTGATTCGGCGATCTCATACAGCCGGATCTACTATGAATTCCAGGGATTTCTGGGACAGCTTGTCGTTACGACCTTTCTGTTTTATTCCGGTTACGGCATCTTTGTTTCGATCTTGAAGAAAGGAAAGGATTATGTCGATCAGCTTCCTGTCAAGATCCTTGAGCTGCTGAGTGCATTTGCTGTGACGATCGTTGTCTTCTGGCTGGTCGGTCTCATTACCGGGGCGGATTACGGGCTTTCCCGTACGCTTCTTTCCTTTATCGGATGGAAGAGCATCGGCAACAGCAACTGGTATATGTTTGATATTCTGCTGCTGTATGCGTTGACTTATCTTTCCTATAAGATGACCCGCCGCCATGGTGCCGCTCTGGGTGTGCTGGCAGTCCTCTCTGTTATTTCGATGCTGGTACTGCGTGAATATCAGGAAGGTGCCCGCTGGTACAATACCTTTCTTTGTTACTGGGCCGGCGGCTGCTATGCGCTGTACAAAGACAGTTATGAACGCTTCGTGATGAAGGATCGTCTTCATTATCTGCTTACCACCGCATGCTGGCTGGCATTGTTTTTGTTTCTGCATCATTACCGAACGCATATGTCTTTGTATATCCTGCACGGCATCGCATTCGTCATGGTGATCAATCATGTTTCAATGACGATTGCGCTTCACAGCAAGATCCTGCAGTGGCTGGGCGCGCATATCTTCGGTATTTATCTGCTGCAGCGCGTACCGATGATCCTGGGCAGTCATTTCGGCATGGCACAGGGCGGTGCAATGCTGACTGCTTCATATTTTTTCATCTCACTGCTTGTCACACTGCTTTTGTCCGTCGGCTTCAATCAGATGACGTCTTTACTGGGAAAATATATCTTTCAGCCGATGAAACAAAGAATCAGAACAAAAACATCCTGACAGGGAAGACAGTGACATAACAGGGAAGGAGAATGGTATCATGCTGATTCGTTTTGCCAAAAAGGTCATTTCAAAAACTATCCATATTTTATATCGCTGCACCTACCGTCTGGTCCCGATTGACGATAAGACCGTCATCTTTATTTCTTTCCACGGACGGGGCTATTCCGACAATCCGAAGGCCATTTATGAGGAAATGCGCAGAGATCCGGCTTTTAAGGATTATACATTTATCTGGGCCATCAAGCATCATAAAAAGAAAGCGGCTGCGGTCGAAGGCGCAAAGGTGATCGAATATTTCAGTGTCCCTTATTTCTATTATATGTCCCGTGCCAAATACTGGATCTTCAACTGCAAGATGCCGCTCTACATCTGCAAGAAGGAAAAGCAGATCTATCTGCAGACCTGGCATGGAACACCGCTGAAGCGGCTGGCCCATGACATACATGTTTCACAGGATACCACTTTTTACCGCAGCAAAATGAGTGCGGCCGATATGTACCGTACGTATGATATCGATGTCGCAAGATATAATTACATGATCTCGCCGAACCGTTTCTGTACGGAAGTCTTTCAAAGTGCATTCGGGATCGACCGCGAACGTTTGATCGAAACCGGCTATCCGCGCAATGACTGCCTGATCAACGCAACGAAAGAGGATGTCAGAAAGATCCGCGATGAGCTGGGCATTCCTGCCGATAAAAAGATCGTGCTTTATGCACCGACCTGGCGGGATAATCAGTACGTTGCGAAAGGATATACATTCCATCTGGAAGCTGACTTTCGGAAATGGAAGGAAATGCTCGGTGATGAATATGTCGTAATGTTCAAGCCGCATTACCTCATTATCAATGAACAGGCGGATGATCCTTCGCTCAATGGCTTTCTTTATTCCATCGATGCAGACAAAGACATCAGTTCGCTGTATCTGATTGCGGATATCCTGGTTACCGACTATTCCAGCGTCTTCTTTGATTATTCGGTATTAAAACGTCCGATTTATTTCTATATGTATGACATCGAAAGCTATAAAGAGGAGCTCAGAGGTTTCTATATCGATATTTACAAAGATCTTCCGGGCCAGATTTATGAGAAAGAAGAAACGATGCTCTCTGACATCGCCAATGGCGTTTACGATAGCGAGAAGCTTTCTTCCTTCAACGCCTATTTCAATGAACATGAGGATGGGCATGCTTCCCGACGGGTCATCGACATTGTTTTTAAGGAGCGATCATCATGGGAATCAAGAAGCTGATCCTAAATATCATGCTCAGCATCTGCAACGTCTTTGTACGTCTGCGCAAGATCGATCAAAAAAAGATCGCTTTTGTGTCATTAGAAAGCAGACAGCTGGAAAGCGATCTTAAACTGATCCATGATGCACTGCAGGGCAAAGGATATCATTGTGTGAGCGTGCTTACCCATTTCGAAAAAAACAGCCTGTGGATGAATTTCCTGTATTTTCTTAATACGATCAAACAGATCTTTGTGATCAATACATCGGCGCTTGTCATTATCAATGACAACAATTATGTCATCAGCAATTTCAAGCGCAAGGGCGTAACGGTGTTGCAGGTATGGCATGCGGCCGGCGCCATCAAAAAATTCGGCAATGTGATCAAAAGAGAATATCCGATTGCCAATTATGACTATGTGATCTGTAACGGGGATTATTGGAAACAGCCTTACAGCGAAGCATTCGGCGTCGATCCTTCACATGTGATCGTGACCGGCATGCCGCGGCTGGACCATCTCAGTGATCCGTCCTTTATCGAGGCGTCCCGGGCAAAGCTGTTTCAGGAATATCCGGAGCTGAAAGGAAAAAAGATCATCCTGTATGCCCCGACTTTTCGCGGCAATATTTACGAAGGCATGCAGAAGGTGGATCTGGATGTCAATCGGATGATGCACCTGCTGAAGGATGACCATGCGTTCTTGTATAAGCTTCATCCGCTGCTGCGGCATGAAAAGCTGAGCGAAGACCGTCGTGTCTATAACATGAATGACCGTGATCTTCATGAACTGTTCTGCATTGCGGATGTGCTGGTATCCGATTTTTCATCGATCATCTTTGATTTCTCGCTTCTTCATAAGCCGGTATATTACTATGTTCCCGATCTGGAACAGTATCTGGATGAGCGAGGCTGCTTTGTTGATTTCAAAGAGATGAGCAAGGGCTGTCTGGCAGTCAACGAAGAAGAACTCGCCGATCTGATCAACAGCGGCAAAAAAGGGAATGAGAAACAGCTGCGGCGCTATATTGATGTCGCTGACGGCAGAAACTGTGAACGCACGGTTGCGCTGATCTCTGATCTGATGCATCAAAAATAAATGTATCGCTGATGAGGGATCTGTCTTTGGAAAAGGAATTGACATTAGATAGAGGAACTTATACAATGAAATTGGGAATGAAGTTCTCCCAAGCTGATGCTGAACCGCTGAAAAGCTGATGACTTCTGCAACTTTTTTAGTTGCGGTCATCAGCTTTTTTTCATAAGGGAAAGCCACATATTGAAAGGAGAGAGCTAACTATATAAAAGTCAAGTAATCTATGAAATAGTTTGAAAATAATTTGGCTTGAAATAGAGTTAGTTGAATCGTTTGTATGATCTTTGAAAATGTGAATAAAAAGACATGACGAAAACAACCTTGGTCAAGGCTCTCAATTTTTAATTGGATCTGATGTGCAGGCTTATCTTAAAAGCTTTGGATCAAATGACTGATCTGTAGTGACCAGATGATAGATGATCCTTAGCAACTTTCGTACACAGTGCCCCTGGGCACATCGGTGTCCTTTGCCCTGCGACAGTTTGTGACGGTAGAATGCGTTGAACACAGGATTGTATCTGATCACAGGCAGGATGACCTGATAGAGCGTCTTACGAAGATAGCGCGATCCTTTCTTGGTGATAGCAGTATGCTGTGCTTCATACTGGCTCGATTTATACTTGGAAGGTGAAACGCCAGCAAATTTTATGACCTGAGATGCCTTTGAGTAGTTGCGTAAATCTCCTAGTTCCGCTAGAATGGAAGTACCAGAGAAATGTGAGATTCCTGGTATGGTGAGAATAGGAGAGTTGTTTTGCACGGAGAACTCTTCTATTTTTTTATCTACTTCAGAAATCTGCACATTGATCAGCTCGATGATATCGATCAGATGACGTAATTCGATCACTTCTGCTTTGGAAGGAAAACCGATCGAATTTCTGGCAGCTTCTTTCAACTCTTCCGGGGTCAGGGAGATGCGGCGCCCTTTCCTGTTTGCTTCAAAGCATTTACGGATATTGCGTATATCAGCATGAGCGATGGAATCAGCGCTGCCAAAAGTCTTGAGGACGTTCATATAAACGGACCCGTATTTTGATCTAAACAGGGAATTGAACTCAGGAAATACGATATCAATGCACTTTTGAAGTTTATTGATATATACGTTCAGCTGTTCCTTGAGGTCGTGATGCTCGCGGGTAAGACGTTTCTGCTCATAAAGATCAAAGCTGTCGATCTTAGAGATCCTGTAGCCTTTCCGGCGTTGATTGGAGGCCAGGACATCACAAATGGTCAAGGTATCCAGATCATCGTCTTTGGTGGAGCTGAGCTGTATCTTGCGCGTAAGATCGGTTGTGACGGGATTGATCAGGGCGACAGAGAAACCGGAATCTAACAAGAATTTCAGCAAAGTGAAATGGTAATGACCGGTATCTTCCATCCCGATGAGCAAATGATCCTTAGGATAGGATTTAAGCTGATTCATAAGAAAGTCGAAGCCCAGCTTATCGTTTTTGAAAGAAACAGGTTTTACAATGACCTCATTGTTAGAAGCATCCAAGATGCAAAACATATGAGAGAGCTTACCGATATCGATTCCGACGAGAAACATAAAAACACACCTTTCTGAAATACATGCATGTGAAGTGAAGAACCACAGCACTTAAACCATAAAACCTGGTACGCGATACGAATTCAAAGACTCATCTAACTGATCATTATTTTGGAATAAGGCGTGGTAAGAACCTCTCTAAAGTAGTCAAAGCCACAAGGTAAAAATACAAATCCACATTCACATATTTCAATATTCTACAAATGAATCTAACCGTTTTCAACCCGCGGTATTTGATAAGGGCTGATAGAAAGGAAAGGTATATTGTAGTGACTGTCAGATGAGTCATTTCTAATATACCAGGAAAAGAATATGAAAAAACTTTTGAGCGGTGCACTTGCACTGGCATTATGCGCAACCCTTGCCGGGTGCGGCAGCAGCAACAGCGATGACAAGACGCTGACGATCGGAGCATCCATCACTCCGCATGCTGAAATTTTGAACAACATCAAGCCGGATCTGGAAGAGATGGGTTATATAGTGAACATCGTTGAGTTCAGCGATTATGTAAAACCGAATACGGCACTGGAGGACGGCGAACTGGATGCCAACTATTTCCAGCACAATCAGTACCTGGAAGAATGGAATGAGAAAAACGGAACAAATCTTGTATCCGCAGGCGATATTCATTTTGAGCCAATGGGAATTTATTCCGATAAATACACCGCATTAGATGACTTGAAGGAAGGACAGCATGTAACGATCGGTATTCCGAATGACGCAACAAACGGAGGCCGTGCATTACAGCTCTTGGCTGCAAACGGCATCATTACTTTAAAAGATGATCTTGGCATTACAGCTACGCCAAACGATATTCTTGACAGCCCGTATGATGTGGAAATCGTGGAAATGGCTGCAGAATCTATTCCTGTCAATCTGAGCGATATGGATCTTGGTGTGGCAAACGGAAACAATGCATTAAATGCGAATGTACTGGACAAACTGATCGTAACCGAGGATGCCGGCGGAGTCGCACAGCAGTTTGCAAACGTCATTGCGGTACGTGACGGTGAGCAGGATTCACAGAAGATCAAGGATCTGTTAAGCGTACTCAAATCACAGAAAACAATTGATTTCATCAATGAAAAATACGACGGAATCGTTGTTCCGTTCTTTACAGTAGAAGGTGAATAAGCATGAAACAAGCAGGTTCTGCCTGCTTGTTTTTGTCGCGATATACAGTTTTCTCATTTTGACTGTCCGCTGTATCTGCACAAAAATATTGTCAATTCAAAGAAAATGTGTTTTTATAAAAGCAAAAGGGAGAGATGCCAATGAAGAATCTGGCCGAATATTTGAAACATAATGTGATGTTTGTTGTGATTCTTTCCGCAATTGTTTTGATCACAGCAGTGATTACGGTATATGAACTGGTCAATCAGTCGGCAACGGTGCAGACACAGGACGGGAATCAGCAGGAGCCATCGCAGCCCCAGGATGTCGAAGCATCGGAAACTGCGATCATTGGCTTTAATGGACGGCTGGGCAGCAATGATGTCATTGTGCTGACATGGCAGATTGAAAGCGGAGAGCGCAAGGTACTTTCCAGCGCGCTGTATTATGTCGATGACGAAAAAGGGGATATTTGGCTTGCCGATGTGACGAACCATACAAGCTATCAGCTTTCTCAGGACGCTTATCAGTTTAAAGGCGGCGAAAATCATTTCAAGATCATTTGTATCCTGGATGATGATCAGCAGATCGAGGCAACGACTTCGGTGGAAGTTGTTCGTGTGACTGATGTGGAATTCAAGCGGCAGTATACAGAGAACGGCATGTATCTGATGCTCAGTTATTCATGTCCGAAAGGATATAATGTGGATATTCCGATTGTTTCTTTTTACGGCAACAGTGACAATGCTTTTTCGATGCATTACGAGAACAGTGAAAGTACGGAAACGGATGAAGGAACGGTTACGACGGTAACCTATTTGTTGCAGAACGACAAAGCAGCAACAGGAACTTATCATTTTACGGTCACATTCCGTTTTCTTCAGCTGAACCAGTCATATGAGTACAAAATTGATTATGAAAAAGGAGGTCAGGATCAGCAGGAAGATCTGAAAGGAGGGGATGGACTTGAATCTTGAGCTGAAAGAAATAATTGATCGATCATCTCGTATCGTTTTTTTCGGAGGAGCGGGCGTATCCACGGAAAGCAATATACCGGATTTCCGCAGCAGTGACGGTCTGTATAAACAGAAACGTTATCCATATCCGGCTGAAGTGATGCTTTCCAGTGATTTTTTCTATGACCATACGAAAGAATTTTATGATTTTTATTTTCATGAGATGATTTACCCGAACGCTTTGCCTAACCATGCGCATAAGGCTTTAGCTTCATTGGAGAAGGCGGGAAAACTGCAGGCAGTCATCACACAGAATATTGACGGACTTCATCAGGCTGCGGGCAGTCAAAAGGTTTATGAACTTCACGGAAGCGTGCACCGCAACCGTTGTCTGCAATGCGCTCATTTTATGAATCTTGAGGATCTGATGGCACACCGTGATGAGTTCGGCATTCCGCGTTGTCCAAAATGCGGAGGTCTGATGAAGCCGGAAGTCGTTTTGTATGGAGAAGGGCTCGATATGTCCGTGATGCAGGCTTCGATCCACGCTATTCAAAGCTGTGATACTTTGATCATCGGAGGCACTTCTCTTGTTGTTTATCCGGCAGCCGGATTGATTCGCTATTTTCATGGAGATCATTTGGTTTTGATCAATAAAGATCATACAGAAATGGATCATTTGGCTGATTTAGTGATCCATGATCCCATTGCAGGTGTTCTTGCACCATGGGATGTCGACTGACAGCTGTTTGTCCTGTTTTTATCTATCGATAGGAACAGGATTTTTTTTATTGAGTTTTATCTGTCTTTTATATACAATAAGGTACAAAGGTGGGAATTTAATGAATAAGATTACTACGATTGTCTGGGACTGGAACGGAACACTTTTGAATGATGTGGATCTTTGCCTGCATACGATCAACCGTCTGCTGGGCAAACGAGAACTGCCGTTGCTGGACCATGACAGTTATCAGCGCGTCTTTCAGTTTCCGATTATTGATTATTATCGGAAAGCCGGTTTTGATTTTGACAAAGAACCTTTCGAAACGCTTGCACACGAATATATGTCTTATTATCAGCCGCACAGTTTGAGCTGTCCGCTGCATGTGCATGCGAAAGAAATGCTGGAACATTTCCGTGCCCAGGGAAAGCATCAGGTGCTTTTGAGTGCTTCCCGTCTGGATTTGCTGCAGGAGCAATTGACACATTATCCGCTGACAGGATGTTTTGAAGAAATTCTCGGCATCAGTGATGTCTATGCTCATTCGAAAGCGGATCTGGCAAAACGTTATGTCAGTGAGAGCGGAAAAAAACCGCAGGAAATAGTTTTTATAGGAGACAGCGTGCATGATTATGAGGTCGCATCAAATGCCGGCTGTCGCTGCATCCTGGTCGCAAACGGTCATGAACATAAAGAAAAACTGCTTCGCTGCGGATGCGAAACAGTAAATAAAATTGAAGAACTGCGTTCAATCCTGGGATGAGTTCCAGAAGGATGTCAGCAGTGACTCGATTTCGAGATTATTGCGGATGAAGCGGCCGTGTGCGTAATGCGGCGGCATCAGAGAACGATACAAAGGTGAAGCATAGCGGTCATCGATCAGGACAAGGATTCCCTTGTCTTTTTTAGTACGAATCACACGGCCCATTGCCTGAAGAACTTTATTCATTCCCGGAAAGGTATAGGCATAATGATAACCGTCTGTTCCCTGTGCGTTAAAATGATCACGCACAAAATCCGACTCGGGATTGATCTGCGGCAGACCTACTCCGATGATGACGGCACCGATCAAGCGCTCACCGCGAAAGTCAATGCCTTCCGCAAACATTCCGCCAAGCACACAGAAATAAAGCTGCCATCCGTCGTTTTTTTCGAAATGCATCAGAAATTTATGCTTTTGTTCTTCGTTCATATTACTTTTCTGAAGATGAAGCGGGATGGATGGATAATATTTTTCAAACAATGCGGCACACTCTTCCATATAGCGATAGCTGGGGAAAAAGATAATGTAATTGCCTGCTTTTGGATGAATACTGTGATAAATGGCATTTACGATCGGTACAAGGGAAGCCTGACGATGCTGATAGCGGGTCGAAATGCCGCTGTGAATGAGAAGCGCCAGCTGATCCTGATGAAAAATCGAGGGAAGAGACAGTCGTCTGGCTTTCTCCTGCTCGCCGAGCAAAGCAGCGTAGTAAAGGGAAGGAGATAATGTCGCACTGAAATAGACAGTTGCGATCCCGTGCGAAATTCTCTCCTGAATCTGATTTGCGGGATTCATGCAGTACATTCGTACATGACAGCCGTCTTCCTCTTCCTGATACCAGGTTATAAAATTTTCATCATAAAACTCATAAACGCGTCTGAAATCGATTAATGCGAAATAAATCTCCATGACATCGTCTTTTCGTTCGATTTCTTCCTGCAGCTGTAAGTATGCATCGACTTCTTCGATAACGCGATTGACTAGCAAGTAAAGGTCGTTCATGGGTTCTTTCTGAGAACACAGTTTCCTGCCGCTTTCCTCACTGAGGCGTTTCAAAGTCTTTAAGAGTGCCTGAAAAGACTTGTTCAATGAAGGAGAACCGTGTTTCAATAAGCTGTTCAAGAGTACAATTTCACTTTCGTAAAGATCACCGCTGTACATTTCACGTGCGCGGTCAACCAGATTATGTGCTTCATCGATCAAAAAAACATAGTTTCCTTTATCTTCGAAATAACGTTTGAGGTAAACGCTTGGATCGAATACATAATTGTAATCACAAATAATCAAGGATGCATATAAAGAAGCATCCAGCGAAAGCTCAAACGGACAAAGCGTATAAGCTTCTCCGGCCTGGATGAAACATTCTTTGTCGAGTTCCACATTGGCGTTGATCAGTTCGTACAAAGCCGGACGCATACGCCCGTAATAATTATCACCGTAGGGACATTCGTCACAGTTACGTTTCTCCAATGGGCAGATTTTGTCTTTGGCCGTAATGGAAACAGAACGCAGATTCAATCCCTGTTCATAGAAGAGATGCATCGTATCGCGTGCAACGGTCGCAGTCATATTTTTGGCGCAAAGATAAAAAATTTTTTCACATTTTCCTTCACCGACAGCTTTTAATGCCGGAAATAAAGTCGATATTGTCTTGCCGATGCCTGTAGGGGCCTGTACCATCAGAGATTCATGAAGCACGATGCTTTGATAGACCCAGGCGGCAAATTCACGCTGATGTTCACGATAGGAGGGAAAAGGAAAATGCACAGCTTTGGCGGTCGTCTTGGCCTGGATATGCAAGTCACGCTGCAAAACAGCCCATTTTCGATAAGTTTCGATTAATTCTTTATAAAAAGTTTCCAGTTCTTCTCTGTTCAGCTGTCTGTCAAAAGTTTTGATTTGTTCGCTTTCCGCCTGACAGTAGGTGAGGCGGGCAGTGATCAGAGCGGTATCGGCATGCTGCTGCAAATAAAAATATGCATAAACATAACATTGGGCAAAATGTACAAAAACAGAGTCATCAATCTGTTCGTAAGGAATCAGCGTCGATTTGATTTCTTCGATTATGATCTGATCATCCGTTTCGAGGATGCCGTCTGCACGTCCTTCGACAACGATCGTGATATCATCCAGCTTTGTTTCATGTCGAAACAACACTTCACTGCGGTATTCTTTGGGACGCTGACTTTGCAGCATGCGATGAATGCGTGACCCGATCTGGGCCCGCTGAGCACTCATTCCCTGTGAAGTGATGCTTCCTTGCAGATAACTGGTCTCGACCAGTTCATGTACCGAGATACGACAAGTATACATGTTTGCCTCCTTCCACGTAAAATAAATATATCACATTTTAAAAGTCATATGATATACTAAATCAAGGTGATCAATATGAAAGAAATCATCATTAAAGAAAATGACAGCGGTCAGCGGCTGGATCGCTTTTTGATGAAAACATTTCCGCAGCTGCCTCAAAGTCTGCTGTATAAAGCAATCCGCAATAAAAAAATAAAAGTCAATCGTGCCCGCTGTACGATCAATCAAAGACTTTGTCCTGATGACTCTGTGCTGCTGTTTCTTCCTCCGCAGTTTCTGGAAGAGAAAACGGCAGACTATGATTTTTTGCAGGTTCCCTGCGCTTTGGACATTGTTTATGAAGATGAAAACATTCTGATCCTGGACAAGCCGGTCGGTTTGCGCTCACAAAGTGACAGTGCAGGCATACAGGACTGTGTCGTTTTGCGTTTACTGCACTATCTTTATAAAAAACAGGAATATGATCCAGAGCATGAACAAAGTTTTGTGCCGGCATTGTGCAATCGTCTTGATCGAAATACGAGAGGGTTGATCATTGCGGGGAAAAAAGCTGCTGCTCTTCGTGAAGTCAATGCCGCTATACGCTCGGGAAGTGTTCATAAATATTATCTGGCAATGGTAAAAGGAAAACTTGTTCCGGCACATGATCATGTGGAATTGTATCACCGTAAAGAAGGGACAAAGGCATTGATCAGCAGCCGGCAGGAGAAAGGCATGAAGCCTTGTTCGCTGCGGTATGACGTTATTCATCAGTATTCCAAGCAGGCACTGACGGAGATTGAATTATTCAGCGGCAAATTTCATCAGATTCGTGCCATGTTTTCTTATCTGCACCATCCTTTAGTAAATGATGCAAAATATGGCGAAGAAAAAAAGGCAGGACAGCAGGCGCTTGCCGCATATCGTCTGTGTTTTTCACTGGATGCGGACAGTCCGCTCGCCTATCTCAATGAGAAGAAGATCGCGTTAAATAAAGACGATGTTTTGTCGCAATGGAAAAAACAGGGAATTCTGTCTTGATCAAAAAAAGCATATAGAGAAAAATCTATATAGCATATAGAGAAAAATCTATATGCTTTTTTCTTGTATCGACATGCTTTTTCTTTCATTCGGGTATACTAAGGATCAGAAGGAGGGAAGTGATGCGTTTAGTCACCGTAGTTCTGGCAGTTCTTTTATCAGCCGCAGGAAATCCGTTTGCGGAAAAGACATGGGAAGCCGTTCAGCCAATCATGGAAACAACACAGGACGGTATTCACATTACACAGAAAACAACGCCGTTGAATATAGATGGATATTTTCAGGTGGATTTATCGGTAACCGTTGCAGATGAGCTGATTGAATTGCAAGATGCAGAAGGAAATGCTTATGAATTGCTTTCACCGCTTGCTGTTTTACCAACTCCTCACCGTTTATCGACCCGGGAGGCTAAAGAAATCTGCGGGAAACTAAAATTCCGGTTGTGTGAGGATGTTTATTTTGTCTGGGAGGAACAAGTAAAGGCAGAGACAGAAGGAAAGGAACTGATCTGGGATGTGTATTCGCAAATGCAGGAAGAGGGGCATGCAAATCTGGTCTTTTGGATCCGCGTGGATGAAGACAAGCAGGGACATAATGATTTCCAAGGAAATATTTACCAGATGCAGAGCACTTTTACATATGCGGTGAGCAGAGAAGATGACGTCATACGGCTTCAGAAATTAATCCTGCAGGCACCTAAGATCAGGAATCTATCAAAGATAAAACAGTCATGAAATCATGAATGCCGGCATAAGTTAGCAGTGAGGTTGATATACGATGGTAAAACGCATTTACTTAGTCATCATCACTGCTTTTCTTTTGTTTCCTGTTTCTGTTTCTGCCAGTGAAAGCAGTGCTGTGATCAGTGAAGATACATTGACATCACAGGCAAAGGCAGCGTATTTGATGGAAGCGCAGACGCAGAAAAAGATTTATGCGAAAAAGGCAGAGGAAAGAATGTATCCGGCATCTATGACAAAGATGATGGGACTGCTGCTAGTGTACGAACAAATTAATGACGGCGCTTTGAAACTGGATGATCGTGTATGTGCCAGTGAGACAGCTGCATCGATGGGCGGTTCGCAGATTTATCTGAAAGTGAATGAGGAAATGACAGTTGAAGATCTGCTGAAGAGTGTCTGCATTGCTTCGGCAAACGATGCGATGGTTGCACTGGCGGAAAAGGTAGGCGGAACGCATGAACAGTTTGTTTTGATGATGAATGAAAAAGCGAAAGAGCTAAAGCTGTGCAATACACATTTTGTCAACGCGACCGGTCTGCATGACGATGATCATTACAGCTGTGCGAAAGACATGGCAACGATCGCGGCTGCACTGATCAAGGAAGGCGGAGAAGAACTGCTTTCGATTACGTCAACCTACGATTCTTATATTCGCGAAGACAGTGATCAGAAATTCTGGCTCGTAAATACGAATAAGCTGATCAAGCAACTGGATGGTGTTGACGGACTGAAAACCGGATTCACTTCTGAAGCTGGATCCTGTATTACGGTCACGGCCAAACGAAACGGTCTTCGACTGATCGGTGTTGTGATGGGGGAACCGGATGGGAAAACCAGAAATCAGGAGGCCTCACAGCTGATCGAATACGGTTTTTCGGGATACGAATCTAAACAGCTGTATGCCAAAGGAGATGCCGTTGATGAGCTGTGCTGTGAGAAAGGAACGCCCGTCAAGACAAAACTGTTAGCGTTGGAAGATGCTTATTATGTCGTGAAAAAGGGGACGGATTCCAAAGTGAAGGAAAAGCAATTGCAGTTGACTGATCATGAACTGCCGTATCAGGCAGGAAAAGAATGCGCAAGATTAAAAGTGACGATGGATGATGGTTACACTTTTGAGGTTTCTCTTGGTACAGCTCAGGATGTCCAGCCGGCTTCCTATGTGGATCTGTTGATTCGCTCTTTTCGACAGATGATCGCATGATGCGACATCTGTCTTTTTATTTACGTCTGTTTGTCGAACGTTTGTTTCGGATTTTCTGGCACTGTTTGTCGAAACCGGCCTATCTGGCGGGAATCTATGTTACTGTTTCAGTGGAGGGTTGATATGAAATATGAGCATAAAAAGGATATGCTCCGTTTTTATTTTGACGGAGAGTTGGATAATCTCAGTGTCATGCGGCTAAAAGAAGAGAGCATCGCTTTGATTGAACGTTTTCGGCCGCAGGTGCTGAAACTTGATTTCGCCAGCGTAACTTTTGTAGACAGTACCGGTATCGGATATGTGCTGGCACGTTACAGACAGATGCAGAAACTCCATGGAGAAGTGGTCATATGCAATCTGTCAGATGTAAATAAGAAAATCTTTGAAATGTCTGGAATCTTTCAGATCATTCGCTGTGAAAAAAGTGAGGGAAGAAAATGAATGAAATGAAGCTGGTATTTAAAAGCATGTTGGAAAACGAAGTGTTTGCCCGTACGAGTGTCGTTGCTTTTCTGGCTCCGCTGCATCTGTCAATGGAAACTTTGATGGAGATCAAGACCATTATTGCCGAGGGTGTCGTGAATGCCATGATTCACGGTTACGCAGGAAAGGATGACGGTGATATCTTCTTGGAAATATGTTATGACGATGAAATTATCATTATCGATCTGTACGATCAGGGATGCGGCATTGCTGATGTTGAGCAGGCAATGCAGCCATTATACACAAGCCGGGAAGATCTGGAACGAAGCGGGATGGGATTTACGATTATGCAGAGTTTTGCGGATGTATTCAAGGTGGATTCAAAACCTGGTACAGGAACGAATCTTCATATAGAGAAAAGACTGAAGTGAAACTGGAAGAACTTAATAATGAAGCGCTCATTGAAGCGATTCAAAAGGGATCAAAAGAAGCTAAGGATGTTTTTGTGACACGTAACCGTCCGCTGGTCTATGCGCTGGCAAAACGTTTCTCTTCGTCACGTGTATCTTACGAAGAGCTGGTGCAGATTGGATGCGTGGGCCTGATGAAGGCATTGAATCATTTTGATCTGAGTTATCAGGTGAAATTCTCGACATATGCGGTGCCGATCATTTTGGGTGAAATCAAGCGTTTTTTTCGAGATGATGGAAGCATGCGTATTTCCCGTTCCATGAAAGAAAATTATCTGCAGATGCTCAAGGTTCGTGATGAACTGCAGCAGAAACTGCAAAGAGAGGTAACCTACGAGGAAATTGCGGAAGCCTGTAATCTTGATCTTTCCGATGTTATCCTGGCGTTTGAAGCCAATCAGTTCACCGTTTCTTTTGATGAGATCATTTATGAAAATGACGGATCGCCGATCGTGCTGCAGGATAAAGTGGCAGATACAAATCAGAAAGACGTGACCATGCAGGT
>ERZ857827.1084-NODE-1084-length-30818-cov-3.910087_pt1 | contig 30818 bp, 24 predicted proteins | sample MGYA00519761_ERZ857827 | MGnify/ENA primary metagenome ERZ857827 (study PRJEB31778, sample SAMEA3449370) | human gut metagenome | biome: human gut; feature: human-associated habitat; material: faeces | place: United Kingdom | collected 2010/2012 ... | reverse complement strand
TAACCTGCAGTTCGTTTTCCGCCCGAATCAAATTTGTGCGATAAGCCTGCCATCCAAAGAACACCAGCACCGCCAGATCCGACAAAAGCAGCAGCACTGTAAAAACCAGCAAAAATTTCACCCGCAGGGAATGAAAAACCGGAAGATGCTTTCGGCTGACCTTCATAAATTAGCCTCTTTTCTCACGAGATTCACTAGGCGTGATTTATACAGCTTGGCAAAATAGTTGGGATCCTGGTAGCCGCACATTTCTGAAATTTGATACAGCTTTAGTGACTTATCGTGCAAAAGACGGCTGGCTTTTTCCATCCGCATTTTGAGAATGGCGTTTCCGACGGTCTGGCCTGTTTCCTTTTTGAAAATATTGCTTAGATAGGACGGCGTCAGATAAACCTGCTGGGCCACCTACAGGATGCTGAGGTCGGTCTGCGATAAATGCTCTCGAATATACTTCAACACCTGCCATACCGTTCGACTCGTATCCCCGAAGCCGCTTTCCGGTTCCAGCATCACATTCAGTTTTTGCAGCAGAAGCTGGTAGAGCTCTTCCAGCGTATCCGCGTGCTCCACCAAGTTCCAGAGCGAATCCGTCTCCTGATGAGCCGGCGAGAAAAACGCCTGTTCCTGCTGGCTCAGCGTAAACAGCATATAATGATACAATTCGCGGATGCGATGAACGGGCACGTTTTTTTCATCCTGAAGCGTTCGATAAATTTGCTCTGCCAGACGGTAAGCCGTCGCACCATCCAGTTCCCGAACCGCTTCCAGAAACGGTTCTGCATCTGGCGGCTGTGCGTTTGAAATGATTTCCGGCATATGCAGATGACTGAACGCTATTGATCCATAGGAGGCGAAGAAAAGAGATTCCAGCCGTTTCAGCGCCTGCCAATAAGAACGCCTCACTTCTTCTGCCGAAAGAACGATGGACACGCCGGCACACAAAACAGGCGTTCCCTGCTGGCTGATCAGACGCACTTCTTTTTCCAACTGAGCTTGAAACGCCGAAAGATTCGAAGGATGCATCTTGGCCACTCCGCAGAGAACAGCGATGATGCGTTGATCATCCTGCAGATACAAAAGATGCTTATAGGCTTGACTGCATACATCCATTGCGCTGGAAAAGCGGTTTTTCAAAACGGTGTCGATTCGATTGCGCGCTTTGAGCAGCAATACTTGAAAACCCTCCTCCGGCTTCACGTTCAGCATTTGCAGATTATCCCAGAGCCTTTCGTCCAATGTGCCGTGAATCAGTGCCCGAACCGTTTCGCTTTCAATGGCAGGTCGATTCTGAAACAGCAATTCTCTTTCTCGAAGCTGCTTGCGATTCATCATGCACTTTTGAACGGCCAACAGCAGTTTTTCTTCTAATTCCTGAATCGAAAAGGGCTTCCGAATGAAACTGATGGCGGACAATTCTATGGCGGCCCGAAGGTTTTCCACGTCCTCGTAGCCGCTGATAAACAAAATCTGGCATTCCGGCGCAAGCTGCCGCAGCTTTCGGCAAAACGTCACGCCGTCCATTTCAGGCATTCTAATATCCGACAGCACAATATCGGGAATCCAATCTTGGCAAAGCGCCAGCGCTTCACGAGCGCCGGAGACAGCCCGCACGCTTCGGATTCCCAGATCAGTCCAGTTTACACGCTGCAGGATGCCATGCCGCGTATGGGTTTCATCATCAATCAAAATCAGTTTCATAAACTACCCCTCGCGTAAATGCAGAAACAGCCCGGTGCGTTTTACACATCGGGCAGGAAAATCATGAATTTTTACCAAGCATATTCTCGCAGCTGGCCATCGCGAAGAATCAGTCTGTTTTCATCCGAATGAATATAGGCGTCGTTCGGGTCAAAGCAGAAATTCATTGCCATGTACTCTCCCGAAGTGATTCCCTTTGTTCCTTCCATATAGTTGCGGAACATAAAGCCTTCCGAATGCAGGCGGTTAAAGTTCAGCTTCTGCATCATGTTGATGGAGGCGCAGGACATCAGCCAGCCGTAATCCTTTGTGCTCCGGCACTGCCGAATACTTCCTTCCTCCGGCGTAATCACGCCAATCCGTTTCCATTCTCCTTTTCGCAAAAGCGGGAGCAGCGTTTCCGTCATTCGCCAGCAGCCATTCACGTTTCGATCCAGCGTTTGTGCCAGCTGCCCCATATCATGATTGCCGATCGAACCATCATTTTCCCCATGAAGGGAAGCGCACAGCACCAGCAAATCCCCCCCGCCGTGTTTTTCCTCCAACTGCCGGGCCAAAAGAACCATCGCTTCATCGCTAAGCGGATCGATCGCGGCGGTTGTGACGCCCTCCAGCGCCTCTGGTTTTCCAGAGGGAAACAGCGCATAAACATTTTCTCCGGAAAAATACATGGCCGTTTCTTTTGCTGATTCATTTTCAGCTCCATAAATGACAATCGTTTTTTTTCATTTTTTCCTCCTTAGAAAGACCAGCACTGGCCTTCTATATCCCTCATCACAAGCACGTCTTCGCAAGGCAAAGCTTCCGTAAACTGGCGATAAGAAACCATGGCGGTGTCCTCCGGCTGATACTTGCCCTCCGTGCTGGGCGTATCACCTTCCATGTAGCCATTTACCCATCCCGGATGATACAGCCGGAACGTATAGCCCTTTGGACGCAGTTCATTAAACATCAGCTTGACCGCCATATTCAAAGCGGACTTGCTCATGCAGTACGAAAAACTGTCGCTGCGGTGTGCCAGCGCGATACTTCCCGCTTCGGAAGAAACAAAGCACAACCGTTTCATACCTTTCTGCATCAATGGAAGAAAAGCCTCCGTCATACGGATGGGACCCAATGTGTTCACTTGAAAAGTTGCCAAATTCTGCGCACAGCCATCGCCCAGTCCAATTCCCGCGCAGTTTATCAGCATGTCCAGTTCGTCTGTTTCCTGTGCCACCAGAGCAGCCGCTGCCCGAACCGATTCATCCTTGCTTACATCCAGCGGAATCAGCTTCAGGTTATTGGGATAGCGCTCCAGATTTTTGGACAAAAAGCCCCATCGAGGCATAAACTGACCGGCGAAAACCTTCCATCCGTGCTCCAAAAACTGCTCGCACATGGCATTGCCGATGCCGCGATCGGCGCCTGTAATAAAGACCGTTTTCATCGAATCCCTCCACACCATTCCATAGCGTTTTTCAATAGCTTTTGATATTCGGCGTTCTGCCACACGGAAAGAATGTGACCGGGGGTCAACACGCATAGGCGGCCCTTTCCGAGCTGCCGCGTATAGCCGCCCAATTGCCTGCCGCCGGTTTCTGAAACGGTATCAAACAGCGGCGTAACGTCCGGCGCGAAATTCGTCAGTTGATAATGCTCGTCCCGGACAGAAAAAGGCGCTACGCGATCGGTAATGGGATGTGCGCGGAAGTTTTCTACACGAACATCGCAGCGAGGCGGGTGCGTGACAAAACGGCTGCCGATCAACTCGCAGTATCCGTAATTTTCCTCACCCGAAAAACCAAAGCAGCAGCCCGCGTGAACGGCCAGAAATCCTCCGCCCTTTTCCACAAAGGCGCGGATTTCTTTCGGCATTACCTCCGTCACGTTTTCTTCGAACCATGGCGCATCCGTGCTGCCTGTAAGATTGTTGGATTTGCAGCACAGGATCACGGGATAACACGCCAGCATTTCCGAAGTCAGAATATCCTTTGCGTCTTCAACAAAATCAAAATGATAACCGGAAATGTCCGCCAATCCGCGGCGAATCATTTCAGAAGGATGCCACATGCTTCCTGCCAGTACCAAAATATTCATCACAAAACCATCTCCCTTGTTTTCATTATAGAATGAACCATCCGAAAAAGAAAGTGGACAATCATGTAATAAGCAGGAAAAAAGTGCGAAATGAATGCCCCGAATGCCCCGGCTGCGGCGCGGCAGAGTATCAAAAGCAGAGGTTCAGAAGGCGCTGCTGCCGGGTCTGGGGCGTCTAGCCGGATCCTCTGCCGTTTTTTTACAAAAGGATTCAAAGTGGTGTGCGTTCAGACGGACAACGGTTTCGAATGCGCGAAACGCTTTTTTCCTTCATGTTTCCTTCAAAGCACTAAATTAAACCCTTTTTCGAGCAAATAGCCCTTGATCTTTGCATATGGCACAAACTAATCCTCCCTTATACGCTCCGACACAACGGCAAGGCAGAACACAGCCATCACAATAGTCTGGAACGTGTCTATAACCATCTCTGCGTTTATTCCTGCATTGACTTGCGTCTTCAGATGAAAAAATACTTTCGACGTTCCAAACGAAGTTCCATGGAGGTTTTTGGCTGGAAATCTCCTATTCAGCGGGTATTATTTGAATGGTAGTTTTGCCGCATAAAAAAGCAAATCGGAAGTTCGGCACGATGTAGCTACTCGCAGCTAGGTTGTACAGGATGCCTAGCGCTGTCAGGGTTATAGCTCCTTTCTGTTATAAAAACCGCCCGGCCTTAGACAGGTGTTCGTAAAACAGGTTTACTTTCATCGTCTAGCTTGTCAGTTTTGCCGCTGATGAAACGGCTCAGCATGCTTTCAGAACACTCAATGCGAATAGCCGGTAATATATTCCTTGTTTGAATCAACTCCTTCCACCCAGTATCCTTTTTTGACCGTTCATTCTCAATCTCGAATTTTGCCGCCATAAGCCGCAGCCTCTTCAATTCAGAAAGGCTCTTGCTAACATATAATGCTGCAAAGGGATGCCCGGACTGTCCTTTGGGAGTGAATGCCCCTTCTCCCGCTGCAATATACTCCTTTACCCACCGGCAGATCATACTCCGATCTGCTGCATATTCACTTCCCAGTGCTCGTACTGAGATGCGGGCATACAGCTCTTATGTACAATTTTTGATTTCCGCTCTGATGTCCACGCTCGCTTTTTTGACCTTTTCGAACGATTAGCACCGCACCTTATATTTTACCATAAAGAAAAGGTAGACAACACGGTGGTTTCCCTTGTGTCTACCTTTATCTTACAATTTCACATAGTGCCTGTGGCTTTAACTCATCAAACTTCATCCCTGCCGTCCGGCGATTTCCCGCGCCACATGAACGCCGCTGGCCGACGCATGGGACAGAGAGTGGGTGATTCCGCTGCCGTCGCCGATGATATACAGACCGGGATAGCGGGACTGCAGGTGTTCGTCCACTTCGACTTCCATGTTGTAGAATTTCACTTCTACGCCGTAAAGCAGCGTATCGTCGTTGGCCGTGCCGGGAGCGATCTTATCCAGCGCATAGATCATTTCGATGATGCCGTCCAGAATCCGCTTGGGCAGCACCAGGCTCAGATCGCCGGGCGTAGCGTTCAGGGTGGGCGTGATGAAGGAATCTTCCATCCGGCTGGGGGTGGAGCGTCGGCCGCGAATCAGGTCGCCGAAGCGCTGTACGATCACGCCGCCGCCCAGCATGTTGCTCAGGCGGGCAATGGATTCGCCGTACCCGTTGGAATCCTTGAAGGGCTCGGAAAAATGCTTGGATACCAGCAGGGCGAAATTGGTATTTTCCGTCTGCCGGGCCGGGTCCTCATAGCTGTGACCGTTCACGGTGATGATGCCGTTGGTGTTTTCGTTCACCACTGCGCCCTTGGGGTTCATGCAGAAGGTGCGCACCAGATCGCCGTATTTTTCCGTGCGGTAAACGATCTTGCTTTCATAAAGCTCATCCGTCAGATGGGAGAAGACCTCGGCAGGCATTTCCACCCGGACGCCGATGTCTACCCGGTTGCTTTTGGTGGGAATGTCCAGCTCCCGGCAGATATTCTCCATCCATTTGCTGCCGCTGCGGCCCACGGAAATCACGCAGTCCCGGCAGGAGTAGGTTTTTCCGCCAGCACTCAGCTCGTAGCCGTCCTCCGTCACCCGAACCGTTTCCACGGGAGTGTCAAAGAAGAAATCCACCTTGTCCTTCAGAAAGGCGTACAGGTTTTCCAGCACCACATAGTTGATGTCCGTTCCCAGATGGCGGACGGACGCATCCAGCAGGTGCAGGTCGTTCTGCAGGCACATTTTCTTGATGCGGCTGCCCGCGGTGGTATAGAGCTTGGTACCCTTTCCGCCGAAAGCCATGTTGATCTCGTCTACATAGTGCATCAGCTCCAGTGCGTTCTTTTTGCCGATGTATTCGTACAGCGTACCGCCAAAATCGTTGGTAATATTGTACTTGCCGTCGGAGAAAGCGCCAGCGCCGCCGAAGCCGCTCATAATGGAACAGCTCTTGCAGCCGATGCAGGTTTTGATCTTCTTGCCGTCAATGGGGCACTTGCGTCTGTTCAGCTCATGCCCGGCCTCAAACACGCCCACCTTGAGCTGCGGATTCTGCCGGATCAGTTCATAAGCGGAAAAAATTCCTCCGGGGCCAGCGCCAATAATCAGCACGTCATACATGATCGTTCTTCCTCCTTTAATCCCGGGCGCAAAAAGAGAGCCGGATTTTCTGTAAAGAGAACCGGCTAGCTTGTTTATCATAGCATATTTCTGAAAAGAAGTCAAAGCGGGCCTTGCTGAATCCCCTGCCTTTCAAACTGCCGAAAACGGGGCATCAAAACAGAGCCTTTTCGAAAAGAAAGAGACTCCCAAACGGTCAAAAAGTCCTATCGGCGAATGAACGGCCCCGGCTGAATTTGTGCGGACAACGCGAAAAGCTCTATCCCATTTGAGAAAGATTTCTTTTTCAGTGGGCAAATTATATTGCCCATAACTCATAAGCCGCCCGGCGGGATCCCATCCCGCCGGGCGGCCATACGGTAAAGCCTTTTCTTATTCTTCGGCGGCAAAGTGCATCAGCATCGAGCCGAAGTAGTCCATGTCCAGCCCCTTTTCCGTGGGAACAACGTTCAGCTTGTCGGTGTAGTAGTCCAGAAGGAAACCTTCCACATTTCCGGCTTCGGTCGCAATCATGCCGGTCGTCCAGGTCAGACCGGGAATCTCCGCGCCCGCCATCATAAAGTCCACCGTGCCGTCCTCATGAAGGACGAGGGAGTATTCGTATCCGCCCAGCATGGCGGCGGTCATGTTGTAGCCTTCCATGTCCGCGTCGGTCATGATAAACTTCTTTTCGATATACGCGGCAGGATCAAAGTCGCCTGCGCCGGAGGCAGCCTGCGGCTCGGCAGTTGGCGCCGTTTCAGGAGCGGCAGCCGCCTTTGCGGGCACATCGCCGGTGCGCTGATACCACAGCGTTCCGTCCTCCATGTCGAAGGCCAGCGTGCCGTCGGTGTGCAGGGTCAGATACGCGGCAGTATCGATCAGGGTAAAGCCCAAGCGATGGCCGTCCATGGCGCAGGGCAAATCGGTCAGCTCCGTGCCCATCAGCGTCATGTCGAGAGTTTCGCCGTGGACGGTGATGGTGTCGCCTGCCATTCCAGCAGCATCGGCGGGCAGGGTCATGCCGTCCGCTGTGACGCTCGTGACCGTCCACACGCCCAGATAGTCGCCGAGCACGGCGCTTTCGTTTTCCGGCGCAATGGAAGCCGCTTCCGGCTTTTCGGTGCCGAACGTCATCAGCACGCCGTCCTGCTCCACCGTCAGCAGGCCGTCCGTCAGGGAGGCAGGCAGACCATCCACCAGAACCGCGCCGTTCTCCACGGCGCATGCGCCCGCATCGGTTTCATTGTCGATGGTGCGCGTGAAGGTTCCGTCCGCATGAATCTCCAGAGACATTTCCAGTCCCATATCGGCCAGAGAATAGGTCGTTCCGTCCATGGTCATGCTCACGCCGTACCACATGCCCACATATTCGGCGAGCAGGGCAGAGACAGCAGCGGGCGCAGCAGGCGTTTCGGGCACGGTGGTTGTTTCGGGTACGGCAGAAGGCAGCGTGATTTCAGCACCTTCGGCCAGCTTCGCGTTCGGCAGCAGCGCGGCCAAATCAGGCATCGCGGGAGCAGCGTGGGTGCAGGCTTCGGTTACAACGGTAACTTCCGTCGCCTTGTCCGACCAGCTTACGCAGTTCTGCGCCTTGTTCAGGTTCTCTTCATCGATGCCTGCGGGCACGCGCACGGTCAGTTTGTCGGCAGGCTTGAACAGCAGACCGCCGCTGACCACGCCGGACAGATCGGTCGATTCAAAGCAGATTTCGCTCAGGTTCGGGCAGTCCGAAGCCACGTTTTCGTTATAGGTCTTGACCTTCGCGCTGAAGTGCAGACTGGTCAGGCTTTCGCAGCCAGGGAAGGAGAAGCCGATTTCCGTCGCGTCGGCCACGAAGCTGGAAAGGTTGCTGTGGTTAAAGGCATAGTCAGCGATCTTTTCCAAATGCTTTCCGAAATACAGGTTGTTCAGCGGGCCGGCGCTGTCAAAGGCATAGTTGCCGATCTCGCGCACGCCGTTGACGAAGATCAGGTTGTTCAGGCTGCGGCAGAGCATGAACGCGGTGCCGCCGGTGGTCTCCAGCGGCGCGTAGCACACCACGGTTTCCAGCTGCTGGCAATAGCTGAACAGATCGTCGCCCAAGGTTTTGACCGTTTCGGGGATGACTACGCTGCGCAGGCGCACCCAGTCGGTGCGATCGGTGGTCGTTTCGGTGTTGGTATAGTCCCGGCAGGCTTCAAAGGCGTTGCGGTCGATGGCTGTGACAGTCACGCCGTCGATTTCTCGCGGGATGACCACGTCCGCGTCGGTTCCGGTGTAGGTGGTGATCGTGCCGTTGGACGGATCCAATTCAAAATTCGCCGCGTCCGTCGCTTCGAACGGCATCTTCACGAACGCGCTGGCCTCACCCACGCGCACGAGGGGATCATACCACGGACGGTTAAGCGCCGCGTTGGCCTGCGAAAGCTGTTCATCCGTTGCATTGGCGGCGAGGCGGATCTCCGCGTTGATCGGTTCGCCGTTGATCAGGAACGAACCCTCCGGAATCAGCGCGGGGTCGCAGAGAATGGTCAGCTTCTTGAGGCCCGTCAGCCCATCAAACGCGCCCTCGCCGATGGAGGTCACGGAGTCGGGGATGGTCAGTTCTTCCAGCTGCGCGCAGTTGGCAAAGGCACGCCCGCCGATGGTAGTCACGGAGTCGAACAGATCCACGACCCGCAGGGTGCTGTCCATGAACGCTTCCGCGCCGATGGTGGTGAAATTGTCGGAGTGGGGAACAGCAAAGATCTCGAGCGTCTGACTGCCCTTGAACACGCCGTCCGCGATACCGATGGTCTGCACCGAATTGCAGGAGCTCCAGGGGCGAACGCGCGACTCCGTGCCGGTATAGCTGGTCAGGAAGCCGTCCGCATACGTATCCAGATCATCGTTGAAGTGATCCACCAGAGAATTTTCGCTGCGCCAGATATAGCAGTCAAGGCCCATGCCGTCCACAAGCGCCTGCAGTTCCAGCGCCTGCTGCTTGGTGCAGCGCTCGTTCAGGTCGATGTCCTTCAGCACGGAGCATTCGGCGAAGGCGTCCGCCGCTACCTCGGGTGGGATCAAGCCTTCCATATAAACGTAGTTCAGGCTCCAATTCTGGTCAAACGCCAAGGAACCGATGCTTTTCAGCGTGGCGGGCAGATACAGCTCGCGCAGGCTTGTGCAGTTGGTGAACGCGCTTTCGCCGATGGTTTCCAGTCCCTCGGGCAGGGTCAGCTCCCGCGCAGCCTTGCATGCTCAAAGGCATGCGCGCCGATGGTGCGCACATGGGGCAGCTCCAGCGAACCGCCCAGGTACGATCCGCCCGCGAAGGCGTTATCCGCGATGGTCTCCAGCGTAGTGGGAAAGTCCACATGCAGGAGCGTAAAGCAGTTGGCGAAGGCACTATTTCCGATGGTTTCCAGCCCCTCGGGCAGCGTCACATACGCCAGAGTGCGGCTGAACTGGAAAGCGTTCTCGCCGAGGGCCTTCACAGGCATTCCGCCGATGGCTTCGGGGATGCACAGATAGACGGCGGAACCGTTGTATTGGATAATAGTGCCGGTCGCCGCGTCAAAATCAAAATCCTCCTCACGGAAGCCGTTGTTATCAACAACCACGGCATTTTTGCCGCTGGGCTGAGCGCTGAGGTCAGTGTCCATGTCCGCGAAAGCCGCCTGATAGGCTTCCAGCTGATCGTCCGGCACATAGGCGGTAGCGCCGTCCGCCAGATAGTCGAAGGATACGCCGTCGAACGTCGGGCATACGCCCTCGAAGGTAATGCTCTTCAGAAGGGCGCTGTCCGAAAACGCGCCGTTGCCGATATAGCGCACCCCTGCCGGAATGGTCACGCTCTCCAGCGCGTCGCAGTCGTTAAAGCCGTTGCTGCCGATGATCATCAGGCTTTGGGGCAGGGAAAGCTGCACAAGATCCGGGTTCCATGAGCCCGCGTTGTCCTTGATGTGCAGCACGGTTTCGGGCAGGGTCAGCGAGGTCATGCCGGACACCTGGGCCAGCACGCCCGTGTCCAGCGTTTTGACCGCTGGCGAGCGGCACTGCTACCTCGCCGCCCGCGCCGGTATACCTGGTCAGCGTACATTTGCTTTCATCGAATTCCCATTCGCTGTTTTCCGCCAGCGCGGGCATCGTCATGACCAGCAAAAAAAGGGCCAGCAGGATGGTAAGGAATCTCTTCATGTCTTCAACCTCCATGTTTCTTGGTTTGATTCAAAAGGGCATATCGCCCGAGCTGCCTTTCCCCTCAGAGCGCATCGACCGCCGCCGTCAGGTATTGCGACGTGACGGACGCATAGAAAAACGCATCGATGAGCCGGTCCTGCCGGGTACGCATCACGCGCTGCGCCAGCTCAGGGTCGCTGTTTTCATCGCACAAAAGCGCAAATTTGCAGCCCGGCACCGCCCTGCGCACAGTGTCAATGACGTGCATTCGGCTTTCTAGGGTATATCCGCCCAGACGGCTGACCTCCATCAGCAGAACATCCGCCTTTGCGGACGCGCACAGCGAAGGCGCGTCGCCGGGCCTGCCGGGCAGCACCTGCTCCACCCGGAAGTCTCCCGTCTTCTGAAACGCTCCGGCGACGGCTTCCGCCAGAAGGGTATTTTGCATACTCACCACCACGTTTTTCACAGAGCATCCCCCTTTTTACTGTTTGATTGTAGTAAAGGAATGGAAGAGACGGCGCATCAGCCGTTTGGCTATTTTTCTCCGAAAATCCCAAAACAAAAAAGAGCCGCCCCTACGGCAGCTCTCCAATATCCTTATGCTTTCCGGTCCAATATGACCAGCCCGCTTTCCCGGGCACGGACGGCCAGCTCGGTACGGTTCCGAAACCCTGTTTTTTCCAGCATATTCAGAATGTGCGTTTTCACGGAAGCGACGGACATGTGCAGGCGGTCGGCGATTTCCTGATTGGTATCGCCGCCGGTCATTTCCCGCAGCACCTCCAGTTCCCGCTGCGTCAGCTCATAGCTGCTGGCCAGTCCCAGACGAAGCTCCGGCGTGGCCTCCGGATAGAGGGATTCGCCGTTCATCGTCCGTTCCATGATTTCCAGCAGGTTTCCGCGGGGATCCTCTTTATACCAGAAGCTTTCCACACCGATGGCGCGCGCTCTGTCCAGATAGGAGCATTCGGGCATGGAAGTAACGATCACGATTTTGATCTGCGGAAAGGACCGCTTGATGCGCGCCGCCGCTTCCAGCCCGCTTTCACCGTCCCGCGTGATCACGTCCATCAGGATCAGATCCACCGGGTATTTCAGACAATAAATATCCGCCATGGCGGCGTTGTCGATAGAAATCGCTACTTCAAAGCGTTCGGAAGCCTGAATACGCAGCTCGAACAGCTGGCGCGGCATGGTCTGATCCTCCACAATCATTACTTTATACTTCATTCTGCATGCTCCTTCGTTTCTTCGGGCAGGTTCAGCGTCAGCAAAAAGCGCGGCGCATGGTAAACCGTCATCGTGCCGCCCGCTGCTTCGATGCGCTTTCGCAGGGAGGACAGCCCGCCGCCCTCCGCAATGGGCGCGGAAGGGGGCGCGCCGTCGTTTTGATATTCAATGCGCCAGCCGTTCGCAAGACGCTCGCCGGTCATTTCGAGACGGCTTCCGCCTGCGTGGCGAATCAGATTGGTCAGGCATTCGTGGGCAGCGGCTTCGACGAGGTGTGCGTTTTCCGTTCCATCGGAAGGAAAAGCGCCGTGCTTTTCAATGGTTACGCCGATGGCCCGCGCCGCCTGAGTCAGCTGCTCCATGGAAGTCGCGCCCGGCGATTCCGCAGAGGGGCTGCGCAGCAGGCAGAGGGTCTGCCGCCACGCCGCGCGGACGGCGTCTCCGTCTTCCTGACCGTGTGTCAGCAGACGGCGTGTGCGCAGAAGCGTGCGTCCCAATTCGTCGTGAATGCGCACCTTCGCCAGCAGGATTTCCTTCTCCCGAACGACCGTCCCGACGTTTTGACTATACTGCTTCAGCCGTGCGTTCAGCTCGGAAAGCCGTGCATTTTCTTCGTTCAACTGCCGGTTGAGCTGTGCCTCGGCGGTTACGTCCACCCCGATGATCTGATAGATGCCTTCGCCGTTCCCATTCATTCGTGTGCGCTCGAAGCTCCATGTCCGGCCGTCCGGCAGCGTCACGATGGAATGCTCGTTCCCGCCGGAAATTGCCGCCCAGAAGCGATTGGCGTTCAGAAGCGCTTCTCCGGTGAGCGCATGGCTCAGCTCGTCCATCCTGAGATTCATCAGGCGCGGTCTGCCGTTTTCAGCGGCAAAGCACAGCGCGGCGGGCAGCCGGTCGCAGCTTTCCTTGATGGAGATTTGCGAGACGTGGCGGTCAATCCAGCGCAGCAGCAGCATCAGCACCGCGCCGCTCAGGAAGAAAAGCAGCACTGTGACCGCCGTCCATAAGCCTCCGTTCAGTGCGGAAGTCTCCGGCAGGCGGGAAAGCAGCAGGCTCAGCGGCAGGAAGCAGACAATCAGCAGCATTGGACATAGAACGCGGGCACGGGGCATTTTGTAATAAAAGGCGCACAGACAGCTATGAAGTGCGGCGCACAGGCTGAGCGTCATCACGGTGCAGAGAATTCCGGCGTGCAGCTCGTTCAAGGCTGTTCACCTCCTGCGGGAAAGGAAAGCGTCAGGCAAGACGCGCCGTCCTCCTCGTCGATGGTCAGCCGTCCGCACTCTGCATAGACGGAAGCGTCCGGCAGCGCGGCGGCGTCCTGCATCATCAGGCGAATGGAAAAGTCTTCTGCGCTGCTCAGACGCACCATCAGGGCGCTGAGCGCCGGAAGCGCGGTTTCCACACAGTCTTCAAAGAAATCATAGGCCGTCTGCAAAACGGTTCCGTCTGTTTTGACCCCGCTGATTGAAGCGGTCAGCGCGCAGACGACGCCGCAGCCTTCCAGATATTCCAGCGATTCGCGGATGCAGTAAGTCAGTTCATCGATGGAAACGGAACGCTCGCCCTCGCAGATCAGCGCCAGATTGCTCCGCCGTTTGACAAACGCGCCGATGACGCACACCAGCGGAAGCGCTGCGTCCCCCTGATTCAGCAGTGCGTCCATTTTCTCGAATTTTGGCGCGAGAAGCGAGGCAATTTGATCGTAAAGACGGCTTTTTTCTTCAATTTCGGCTTGCTGCTTACGAAGCGCGGTTTCCGCGCGCACCAGTTCGTTTTCTTCGGTCAGCAGCGCCCGCGTTTCCTCCAGGCGCGCCTTGGCACGGTTGAGGGGCGCAACGTTTTCCACCCAATAGACGAATCCGTCGTGAACGGGCGCGCTTTGCAGCCGCTCGTCCGGGGAAAGCATCATTGGTGCGTCGCAGGCGGCGCGCATCTGCTCACGGGTGAGGATGGGCGCCGCTTTTGAGCGATAGAGCACCTGACCGTTTCGATCGGCAATCTGTGCGGCCAGCGTGGACTCGGTGAAGAACAGCCGATAACTTCCGTTTGTGGGCACAAGGCCGATTTGCAGGCAGCTTTCCCACAGGACGATAAACGTCAGGCAGCAGCATTCAGGCCCTTTGTGAAAGGTATATACATTCGTGAAACTGGCAAGACTGAGCAGCGCGCCGCACCCAAAGACGCACAGCGGGATCCAGGCGCGGCTTCTGCTCTCCGAAAGGCGGCATTTGTGGAGAATAATGCCCACGGAAGCAAGCATCAGGCCGATTGCCCAGCTCATGACGGCATAATAGAAAAAACCGTGTGCATAATCCGCCCCGTCGCTCATTCGTTCGGTCAGAAAGCGAAAGGCCAGCTGGTGCCGGTCGTTGGTCAGAATCCCCAGAAGAAGCAGAACAGCCGGAAGATACAGAAGCCGCATGCGCGGGGAAAGCGGCCTTTCCTCCCTTCGTCCCAGCTCCAGCGCGGCCAGAAACCCGAACAGCGGCGCGAAAATCATCGGGATATAATAGCCATACCACAGCATTCTGGAAAGATGGTCCGACTGAAAATATCGGTATTTTACGGCACGGAGAAGCAGCCAGAGCACCGCCATGGCGCAGCAAAGCAGCAAATGCCGACGCATGTTTCGGTGAAGAATCCGTCTTCTGACCGAGATCCCCCATACCAGCGTCAGCGCGATATAGATCAGGTTGGTCATCAGGAAGCACACGGCGGAGGGCAGTGGGGGAAGCGTGTGATCCATTTGACGAAAAACGCCTGCCAGCAGAAATAGGCATGCCGCCATGCAGAGCTTGCGCAGGGATTCATGTTTCGCGGCGCGCATTCGTTCTTCCTCCGTTCGTTTATGCCGTGAAAAATTCTATGGCCTTACTATACCATAGAAGAAATGAAAAATCCAGAAAGCGCAGGGAAGGCAGAAGACGCTGCGCGCGGAGACGTCCTATCTGCCGGGCAAAGCGCGAAAGAGAATGCGAAAGAGAACGGAGGATTTCACGCGGCGTGGTCGGGGGGTCAGAAGGAATGCATTGCCTGTGCCAGCCATTTTGCCACGCAGTCTTCATCATGTTTCCCGATTACGCCGGTCGCAAGGCCTTTTAATGCTTCACAGGCATCGGCGGTTGCGTAGGCTTCATCGCTCGCTTCAAACATAGGAATATCATTTTCCGCGTCCCCGAAAACCACCAGCCGATCCGCGCGGATCATTTTCTGAATGCGCAATAGAGCACTGGCTTTGGAGGCATCCCGGTGGTTCACTTCGATACACCATTTTTCCGGCTCGTAATCGTTGCGGGACAGGCTGACTCGGATATCCTGACAGCAGCGGATTTTTTCATAAAACGTGCGGATATGTGCTTCATCGTAAGAGGTATAGTAAGCGCAAAAAAGCTCCTCCGCAGCGGGAATATCCCGTATGGGACAACGATCATACGGGAATCCGGCTGACATCCACTCCCGATAGCCTCTTGGATCATCCAGTTTCCCTGCGTGCAGCAGGATTTTTCCCCGACGCATGGTAATGGCAAAGCCACCAAAATCCGTCTCCTCTTCCGCTTTCGCCAGGATCGACCTGGCTTCCGGAGAAAAACAAAGACAGCTGACGGCTTTCTTTTCTGCCATGTCATAGATCAATCCGCCGTTCAGCAGCGCTACAGGCAGACGCAGATGCAACGACTCCAGCAGCTTCAGCCCTGTCACGGGCGACCGTCCGCTGGCTACCGTCAGCATCAGCCCATGATCCAGCAATTCATTCAGGATTCTTACGCTATTTTCGGATACGACTGCTTTTTGGTTTAACAAAGTTCCATCCAGATCAGTGGCATAAAGTGTCATAGTTCCTCCATGCATTGACGGCAATACCGCGCTATTCGGCAGCTTTTGCCATTGCGCCTGACGAAAAAAGCGCTCGTTATCGCACTCATTTGCGCGGGACTGCCTTACAGCTTTTTTGTTTCTGCATTTTTGCGGTAGTCCGTTGGGGAAACGCCAAAGTACCTTGTAAACACGGCATGAAAATACTTATAGTCCGGGTATCCCGCCGCTTCTCCCGCCTCATAGACCTTCATGCCGGGAGAAGACGAAAGCAGCTCGGCTGCATAGTTCAATCTGGCTCGGGTGGTGTATTCGTGCAGTGTTACGCCGTACTCCCGTTTTACCAGCCGGCTCAGATGATCCTCAGAAACGGCGAAGGTTTCCGCAACCTGTTTCGGGGTGGGTACGTCGTTGATATGCTCGCGAATCCAAGTCGCCGCCAGCACTGCCAGCGGAATGTTGCGCTCTGTTTCTTCCAGTTGGGCCACATTGCGGCGCAAAAGGCATCCCAGCTGCGTCAAATCCACCGGCTTGAGCAGGTAGTCCGCCACGCTCAGGGAAAGCGCCTTCCGCACATACTCATAATCGCTGTAACCGGAGATGACGATAGCGCGGTAAGGATACCGTTCTTTTGTCAGCCGGATCATTTCCAATCCATCCATCACCGGCATGCGGACATCCGTGATTACGATCTGCGGCCGCAGCGTTTCAATCTGGTGAATGCCGTCCCGCCCGTTGGACGCTTCGCCCTTCACAACACATCCGTATTCAGTCCAGGGAACCTGCCGAATCAGTCCCTTGCGGATTATGAGTTCGTCCTCCACCACCAGTACGCTTTTCATGGGCCGATTCCCTCCTTGATTCCGTCAGCCTTTTCCCAGAGTCAGGTATGTCACCATACCATGCGGCAATGATTCAAAGCGCAGCCCGGCGCCATCGCCGTAAGCCAGTTTCAAGCGTCTATGGGTGTTATAGATGCCGATATGGTCTCGCGGCGCTTCGTTGTTCTCCAGCATTCGCCGTAATTGTTCGGCCCGGTCTGCATCCATGCCCGGTCCGTTGTTTTCTACGGTCAGGCACAGCACACCCTGCTTTTCTTCTGCCAGGAGGGTTACAAGGAAGGGACGCTCTCCGGTATATCCGTATTTGAGAGAGTTTTCTACAAGCGGCTGCAGAATGAGCCGCGGCACTCTGCGATCCAGCAACGCCTCCGGTATGCGGATTTCATAATGAAAAAGCTCCCCCAATCGCAGCTGCTGCATTTCCAGATATCCGCGCATGTACTTCAAATCTTTCCTCAGGGGCACCTCGCCGGTATCGGTTTCCAGCGTGTAGCGCAGCATGGCAGCCAGCGTCAGCAGCATATGGACAGAACATTGCGGATCATCATATACAGAATACTTGATCGTCTCCAGCATATTGAAGATAAAGTGGGGATTAAACTGGCTCTGCAGCGCTTTCAGCTCGCTTTGCATGTTTGCCCGTTCCAGCTCGCGGTTACGCGCCAGCAGACCATCGATCTCGTCCAGCACCTGGTTAAACTCCAGCAGGTAAGGATAGGATTCATCCTCCGGGTCTGCGGCGATTCGTGCCAGCGTATTCCCTCTGCCATATTGCTCCAGAGCGGAAAACAGCTGATCAAACGGCTTCATCATGGGGCCGGTAGCCATTTGGTAGCAGACCCGATTGATGATGATCATCATGATACCGGCCAGCAGCACTACAAAAAGCAAAGAGCAGAGGATGACAGGCAGGATGAAATTGAAGGGCATGAGCGTATGAACCGTCAAATCCCCATCCAGCGCTGAAACCGAGCGAATGATGTACAGGTTGCCGTTCACACGCTTGACAGAAACCAATACCTTCTCCGGATCAAAGCGTGTGCTTTCCGAAGATGGCAGCACGCCGCTCTGAAAAACCACTCGTCCGCTGCCGGACGTTAGCACGACTTCCCGGGCAAAGGGTTCCGCCAATGAGAGCAGATAGCTCCGCGTCCACAGCAGAGAAAGGCACCCCATGATGTTCTCGCCGTCGCGCACGGAGGCCGTCAAAATCACCAATGGGGTGTCGTCATTGGTATCGCGAGTGATGTTCACGCCTCGCACAAGCGCTTTTCCTGCTTCCAGCTTCTGAATCATCGAGGCATTTCGCCGCACGGAATAGTCATCCTGCAGCGGCAAATCAGCCGCCCGGCGTGTGCCGTCCATGCTCACCAATTCAAACCGCGCCCCGGGCGCACAGGTGTTGCGCAGGGCATACAAAGTCATCCATGTGCGCACGGCGTCTGTTCCGTTTCGCAGATAGGCTGCCAGAATAGATTGCTCCGTTTGCGCCAGCCCTGCCGCGCAGCGCTGCTGTTCTTCATCCAGCAGCTTCGCCAGCGCGGCGCTGTTTCGGTTCGCCTGCACGGTCATTACGCCGGTCAAGACAAACGGTAAGGCCAGCACCACTGCTGCGCAGATGATCATCACGGGCTTCAGCGTAGTGCGCGTCAGCCGATTGTGCAGCCCGCGCTGATAAGGAAATGAGTATCGTTCCATTGCTTTTGCCCTGTTCCTTCCGTCTGTTTTTGACAGGCCATACCATACAAATGCGGCAGCGCGGTAACGAGTGCATTTTTCGTTGGACGCATTGGCAAAAACCAAAGGGATACCGGGGTAAATCGGGATTTTTGCCAGCAGCAGAGGACGGAAAATGCCCCGTTAGCGCCGCTGCCGAACGGTACGGTGTTGCCTTCTATCCTCATCATAACACAAAACCGGCGGGCAGGGCAATTCGTCCGTTTATAGATCGATTTCGGAACGGCCCGTTATTTTGAAGAAAAGGAACAGCACAATGACCGTTGAGGCGATCAGAATGGTGCTCAGAGCGCTGGCTACACCATAGTTTCCGCGAATGACCTCTGTATAAATGGAAATGGTCATCGTCTTGGTGCTGCCCACGTACAGCATAATACTGGCGCTCAGCTCGCTGATGATGGACATCCAGCTCATCAGAGCCCCGGGCAGCACGCCGGAAATCATCATGGGCACCGTGATTTTCGTGAAGGTTTTCGGACTGCTGGCGCCCAAACTCAGGGCCGCTTCCTCCACGCTGGGACTGATCTGCCGCAGAATGGCGTTGGAGGAACGAATGGTATAGGGCAGCCGCCGCACCACATATGTCACAATGATAATGAGCGCTGTGCCGGAAATCAGCAGCGGCCGGTGGTTAAAGGCCAGCAGCATGGCAATGCCCAGAACGGAGCCGGGAATAATGTAGGGGAACATGGTGGTGGTGTCCAGTATGGCGGTCAGCACACTTGGGCGGCGCACTGCACTGTAGGACGTCAAAATACCGATGACCAGGATCAGCGCCAAGGCCGTGATGGAATAGAGATACGTATTGGCGATGGAGGAACCCATGCTGTTGAAGGCCTTGATATAACTGTTGAAGCTGTAGCCCTCGACGAACATGGTGCCGGAGGTATTCTGGAAAGAATTGTATGCCACCACGATAATCGGCAGCAGCTCCAGCAGGATAAAAAGATAGGCATATCCGTGCACCAGCACGTTTTTGACGCCTTGAACCGGTCGCGGTTCCATGGGGTTCATAGAGGACATTTCAATGTTTTTCTTTTTGGAAATCCATTGCTGAAGCAAAAAGATGATGGTCGTAAAGATGACCACCACCACGGCGATAGCTGCCGCAAAGGAGTGGTCCTGAGAAACCTCGCCAATAAAGGAATTGTAAATCAATTCCGGCAGCGTGCGGTAGCCTTCGCCGATCAGCATCGGAGTACCGAAGTCTGCCAGGGCGCGCATGAACACCAGCAGGGCGCTGGCCAGTACGGTGGGGAGAATCAGCGGCAAAATGACCGTAAACATCTTCTTGATGCCGGAGCAGCCCATGTTCTCGGCGGCCTCGTTCAGGGAATTGTCCAAATTTTTCAGCGCGCCGGAGACGTACAGATAAACCAGCGGAGACAGCTTGACGGTAAATACCAGCAATATGCCGCTGAAGCCGTAAATGCCGTTGAAAGTAATATGGAAAATCCTGTTTATCACAGCGGTGATCACACCGGCGCGGCCCAGAAGCACAATCCACGAATACGCGCCGATGAAGGGCGGGGACAGTACCGATATCAGCATTACGATATCCAGCACCCGTTTGCCGCGGATACGAATGGTGCGGGCAAAGTAGGCCAGCGAGGTGCCGAAAAGGCAGGCCAATACCGTGGCGCAGGTGGTCACCTTCAGGCTGTTCCAGATGGTGTTGGTGTAGTACTTTTTGCCGAAAAATTTCTCGAATGCCTTCAGCGAAAAAGTTCCGGTATTGAAATCATACACGCTGTTCAGAAAAATACGGCTGATGGGATAAATAAAGAAAACGGCAAAGAACAAAAAGCAGGCCAGCGTGATCCATGTCCAGCCGGAAAACGTCTTTTTTTTCATTCCTTCACCACATCCTTCATGACGGAGACCTCGGTTTCCGCATCGAAGGCGTTGACCACATCCGCGCGGAAGGAAACGAACACCTGCGCGCCGGGGTTGACCACAGGTTCGTGAATATCCTGCTTCATTTCGATGGCCTGTCCATCTGCAAATTGCAGCGTATAGCGCATGGTATCGCCGAAGAATACCCGCTCTGTCACCGTGGCGGGGATGCCGCTTTCCGCAAAAACAAACTCGTTGGGACGGATGCACAGCTTCAACGCCGTTCCTTCCGGCACCGGCTTCATGCCCGGCAGCACCATGCGCAGGCCGCCCTGATGAAGCTCCACGCCGGGCCGGCCGTCCACTGCAACCGCCTTCCCGTCCAGCAGGCTGCTTTGGCCGATGAAGGTGGCAACGAACAAATTGGCGGGATGCTGGTAAATTTCCATCGGAATGCCTACCTGCTGAATCACGCCGCTCCGCATGACCGCAATGCGGTCAGAAATTGCCAAAGCCTCTTCCTGATCGTGCGTCACGTAAATGGTGGTGATTTTGCAATCGTTCTGGATATGCTTGATGGCTGAACGCATTTCCACACGCAGCTTCGCGTCCAGGTTGGACAGGGGCTCATCCATCAGCAGCACATCCGGCTGAATGACAATGGCGCGGGCCAGCGCAATACGCTGCTGCTGACCGCCGGACATGTTTTTGGGCATTCTGTCCCGCAGCTCAGAAATCTGCACGGTTTTCAAAATTTCATCTACGCGACGGGAAAGCTCCGGTTCCCGCACGCCCCGCTGCTTCAGACCAAAAGCCACGTTGCCAAAGGTGCTCATATGGGGAAAAATCGCATAATTCTGAAACACCATACCGGTATTGCGCTTGTTAGGGACGATGTTATTGATGCGCTTCTCGTTGAAGTAGAAATCGCCGCCCTCAATGGAGTTAAAGCCGGCGATCATTCGCAGCAGAGTCGTTTTACCGCAGCCAGAAGACCCCAGCAACGTAAAGAACTCGCCGGGATTGACGGTCAGCGACAAATCCGGAATGACCGTGTGATCCCCGAATTTTTTTACCGCGTGTTCGATTTTGATCGTAACGCTCATATTTCCGATGCTCCTTTTTTATCCCCTGCAGGGCCTACGCCCCTTGGATTCGGGGTTTATAAGTGGCGCTCCCTCCGGGGAGGGAGCGCCGATGAAACCAAAATGAGAATGATCACTTTGGCCAAGCCTGAATGCGGTGCTTATTCAAAAATCTCCAGATACAGATCCTGATACTTTTCGAGAACAGCAGGCTTGTTGGCGCTGCTGGCCTGCGAATCCACCAGCACAGCGTTCATATCGTTCAGACTGGTCTTGTAGGAGGCCAGCTGCACATCGGTGCGGATGGGGTTGGCTCCGGGGATTTCCGTACCCATCAGGGTCTGGCATTCCTTGCTGGTCATAAAGTCAACGAACTGTTTGGCCCAGTCTTCGTGCTTGCAGTTCTTCACGATGGCCACGCCGGAGGGGGAGCACAGAGCGCCCTCTTCCATTACGACCATTTCCAGATATTCGATACCCTGCGCCAGATAGGCCAGGCAGGGGGTATCCCAAGTCATGCCAACGGCATACTCGCCGGATTCCACGCCTTTGTACACAGTGGCGGAGCTATTGATAATTTTGTTATCCAACTGCTTCAGGAACGCTTCTACATAGGTCCAGGCGGCATCCGCGAACATATCCCCGTCACCCATGGCATAGAGCATGTTCTCCAGATGATTGTAGGCGCTGGAGGAAGAAGCGGCATCGCCATGGGCGATTTTGCCGTACAGCGAGGGATCCAGCAAATCTTTATAGCCCTTGATATCAATGTCCACCAGATTCTTATTCACCAGAATGACGGGCAAGGTGAAGTTGGTGTAGTTGATGTATCCGTCAGCAGTCCGGAAGGTTTCGGGCAATTCGTCATTATGCACGGATACATAGGGAGTAAAATAGCTGGTGTCGTTGAAGACATAGCTGGCGTTAATCCATGTGATGTCTGTGGAAGGATTGTCAGTTTCAGTCTGGATACGGGAGTAGACCTCGCCGGTCTTGGCGGTGATCACTTCCACCTGAATGCCGGTAGCAGCCTCAAAGGCAGGGATAATCACATCCAGATTGTCGGACGAAGTTGCGGTGATCAGTACCAGTTTCTCTTCGGCCAGCGCGGTAACGCCGCACAGGCTCAGGGTTAAGGCCAACACCAACAGGACAGCAAAGCATTTCTTCATGGGGATATGACTCCTTTCAAGAGTTTTTCTTTGTATGTTATTTTAGCGCCGATATTCCATGAAAGCTATACAACGATCATGAGATTTTATCCTGTAAATCCGATTTTTGACGTTTCTTTATTGCCGAAATAGCTTGAAAGCTGCGGTTTTGAAAACCAGCGGGCATGTTACGCCGATCGTACCGGGGAGCCTGAACCCGAAGGCAGACGCTGCACCCAGCGACGCATACATGCCCGCTGCAAAAAGGGCCTCATGCAACGTTCTCAAACGGTGTCCGTCCGAATGAATCGTCCGTTGCCCCGCCCGTTGCAAAAGTTCCTTCTGTAAACAGCATACTTCCAAAGACGCTGGAAGTCAACGATGGGAGAATAAAAAACAGAGGCGATGACTGGTCCCGGTCTACACGGTTCTATTTGCCTATCGGCGAGGACGTTATCAGCTCTGATAACAGTATATCGAAAAAGAGGCTGTTTATCAAAAACTGGGGGAAGCGGGCTGCAAATTTCTTACCCTCAATTTTTTGACAAAGAGCCAAAATTGTTGCAGATCCCATTATGCAAAGATCAAAAAAGCCCTGAATCCTTTACGATTCAAGGCTTTCTTGATGGCGGAGAGTTAGGGATTTGAACCCTAGGTGGGGTATTAGCCCACACACGATTTCCAGTCGTGCGCCTTAGACCACTCAGCCAACTCTCCAAGCGCAACGTGGTTAGTATACTCAGGCCCGGACAATTTGTCAAGCCTTTTTCGAAATGTTTTGACATATTTTTGTTCTAGGAGCGTCAAACCATAGGTTACAGTCTGACCGGCAACGAGCTGTCACGAGAAGAAGCGAGAGTTGCGAAGCGAATCCGCCCCAGCCTTGACTGCTGCGCTGTGGAATACGGAAGGATGCCGCAAATGCTCATAAGCTCGGACAAGGAAAAGCTAAAAATCACGCAAACTGCCCATCAACCTGCGCAAGCGGTTTTCAACCACTTGTCCCCGTTAAGCCGAGGGCGGAGCAGCAGCGACCGAAGCAGCCATTCCACTGCCAGCGAAATCCATACGCCGGGAACGCCCAATCCGCAGAGGATGGTCAGGACAAAGCCCAGCGCACAGCGGCATAACAGCAGCGCCGCTACCGATACGGTGCTGGTAAAGGCAGCGTCTCCGGCGGAACGGAGCGCCATGGGAATGACGTAGCTGTCACACCAGAAAAACGGCATGCAGACAGCCGCGATGATGAATGACCTGTAGATGATCGGCGCGGAGGCCTCCGTTGCGCTGAACAGCTTCAGAAGCAGAGGACTGAACGGATACAGCACCACGACGGTCAGCGCCAGCAGGATCCGGCCGATGGAGATCAGACGGCGGCAATACTGCCGCGCCAGCTCCGGCTGAGCGGCGCCGATGCATTGCCCGCAGACGGTGCCGGCCAGAGTGACCAGCGTCTGACCGGGAATGTAATACAGGTTCAGAATGGAGTTGGATACCGCGTGAGCGGCAATTTCCATGGTGGAAAGCCGGGCCAGATAAATCTGCACCAGCAGCATTCCGCCCTGCATCAGAGCCGATTCCATGGCGATAGGTACGCCCAGATGGATGATCTCCCGGGAAACATGGCTGGAAAAACGAAAGAAATGCTTCACCCGCACGCCGCAGGGGTTGTGAAAGGACAGCAGCCAATACAGCGCCGCCGCCATGCCGATCACCCGCACTACGATGTAGCTCAGGCCCGCACCGGTGATGCCCAGCTTTAGGATGTTGATGAAGAGCAGACAGAAGACCAGATGAAGCCCGTTGATGATGACCGTCAGCGCCAGACTGGAACGGGCGTCCCCGATGGCCCGGTAGGCGTTGAATATCGCATTAAAAACGGAAAAGGGAACAAAGGACACGCACATGAGCCGCATATACTCGATGGAATATTCGCGCAGAAGCGGCTCCACATGAGGGTAAAGCCCGTCCACCAGGATAGGAGAAAGAAGGAATAGAACCGCCGCCACGCCGGTGCCCAGCCAGAAGCAGAGGCCTACGGTTTCCCCGATGGCGCAGCGCATTTCATGAAGACTGCCGCTGCCCTTGGCACGAGCAATCACGATGGCTCCGCCCGTGGCCACGGACAGAAACACCAGCGAGACCAGCGCGTTGACCGTCCCTACCATGCTGGCCGCCGCCATGGCGGCTTCGCCGGTGCTGGCTACCATGGCGGTCGAAAGCACGCCGATAAAGCAGATAAAAAATTGATCCAGCAGCAATGTGCCGAACATTTTCGCCAGCTCGCGGAAGGAAAACAGCTCTGTGGTCAGCATACCGTTCAGACGGGCGCTCAGCGCGCCGGTAAAACGCCGCAGCATGATAGGACCTCGCTTCTTCAAATCAGTCGCCTTGATTATAGACATTCGGCTGCCGAAGCGCAAGCATACAATCGCATACGTCCGGCGGATTTTCTGCCGGAAATCCCCAAAGGGAGCGGTTGACAGGAAAACGGCGGCGCTTTACAATAAAGCCAGCGTGTGAAAGGGGGAAAGCCGGTATGGAGCAGACGGGGGAAAAAGAGTATTTCGTTCATCCCAGCAGCTATGTGGATGAAAACGTGACCATCGGCAAGGGAACGAAGGTGTGGCATTTCTGCCATCTGCAGTCCGGCTGCCGGATCGGGGAAAACTGCTCTCTTGGGCAGAACGTGAATATTTCCAACAACGTGGTCGTCGGCAACGGATGCAAGCTGCAAAACAACGTTTCCCTTTATGAGGGCGTGATTCTGGAAAATCACGTGTTCTGCGGCCCGTCCTGCGTTTTTACCAATGATTTAACCCCGCGGGCCAAGTATCCCAAGGGGCATGCGGCCTATAAGCAGACCCGCATCTGCGAAGGCGCGTCCATTGGGGCCAACGCGACGATCGTATGCGGCCATACGGTTGGGGCTTGGGCGATGATCGGCGCGGGCGCTGTCGTCACTGCGGATGTGCCGCCTCACGCGCTGATGCTGGGTGTCCCGGCCCGCCAGGCGGACTGGGTGTGCGAATGCGGCGCTCGTCTTCACGGAAAGAAGCGATGCCCAGTCTGCGGACGAACGCTGGAGCTGGACGGACTGGAAGACTAAGAAAGCTGAAAAATGACAAACGCTTTTTGATGATTGAATTTATTTGAAAATCCCCGAAGCACATTCCTGCTTCGGGGATTCCGTTTATTGTATTTCTTTCAAAATCGCATCGATGACCTGATCCTGCTCTTCCCGGGTGATATAGGGGGAAAGCGGCAGGGCCAGAACCCGGCTGCAAAGATCGGCGCTGGCCGTGCAGCCGCAGACCTGCTGAGCCTGAATGGAAGCAAAGGCTGTCTGCTGATGCATGCCGCGGGGATAGTAGATCATGGCGGGAATTTCCTGCCCCTTCAGCGCGGCCATTACTCTGCGGCGCTCGTCTTCGTCCCGCAGCAGGATCGAGTACTGAGCCCATGCGGAGGTATAACCCTCGGGAATGATGGGCGTGCGCACTTTATCCCCGAAACGGCGGGTATAGTAGGCGGCGGCCTCTTCGATGTCCCGGAGTTCAAAACGCCGGAAGGCTTCCAGCTTGACCTGCAGAATGGCGGCCTGCAGGGTATCCAGCCGGGAATTACGGCCCAGACGCACATTGTCATATTTCTCCGTGCCCTTGCCGTGAACGGCCAGCGAGCGGATCAGCGCCGCCAGCTCGTCGTTATCCGTGAAAACCGCGCCGCCGTCGCCGTAGCAGCCCAGCGGCTTGGCGGGGAAAAAGCTGGTAATGGCCGCGTCGCCGAAGCTGCAGGCCATTTTTCCGTTCAGACTGCCGCCAAAGGCCTGCGCGCCGTCCTCCAGCAGAAGAAGATCATACTTTTTGGCGATGGCCTCGATGCGGGGAAAGTCGGCGGGAAGACCGAAAATATCCACCGCGACAATGGCTTTGGGCTTCAAACGGCCCTGCTCCTGCACTGCCTGAATGCAGCGTTCCAGACAGTCGGGATCCATATTGAAGGTATCCTTCCGTACATCCACAAAAATGGGGGTCGCGCCCTCACAGGCGGGACATTCGGCGGAAGAAAAGAAGGTGAAGTCAGATACAAATACCGCGTCCCCCGGGCCAACGCCCCAGGCGTGAAGGATAAGGCTCAGCGCATCGGTGCCGTTGGCACAGGAAATGCAGTGCTTCACTCCGGCATACTGCGCCAGACTTTCTTCCAGCGCCTTGACCTGCGGCCCGGAGATATAATGCGCATCCTCCAACACACCGGCAATGGCGGCGTCCATTTCCGGCTTGAGCCGTTCGTACTGACGGTGCAGATCCCGAAACTGCATGAAAAAGCTCCTCCTTACAGTACTTCCACGTTATCGCCGAAAGCGTTGTGCTTGCGCATCACGTTTTTGGTGTCGAAAACCGCCTTGGCGTTCTTCTGCACCATGGCATAGTCTACGTTGTTGTGACCGGCCGTCACGATGACCAGATCGGCCGCCTGAACCAGCTCGGGGGTCAGCTCCTTTTCGCTGAAATAGACCTGACCATCCTCTTTATACTGGGACACCCACGGGTCGAAGTAGGTCACTTCCGCGCCCTCTTCCCGCAGCAGCTTCAGCACACGGATAGCGGGGCTTTCCCGGCAGTCGTCGATGTCGTTTTTATAGGCCACGCCCAGCGCCAGCACCTTCGCGCCGCACAGCGCCTTGCGGTGCTTCCGGCTCAAAAGGCGCATGGCCCGCTCCACGCAGTAGCGGGGCATGTTGTCGTTGATAATCATGCTGTTCTCGATCATGCTGGTATGGAAGCCATACTCGCGGGCCTTCCACGTCAGATAATAGGGATCCAGCGGGATGCAGTGGCCGCCCAGACCGGGGCCGGGATAGAAGGGCTGGAAGCCGTAGGGCTTGGTGCTGGCGGCGGCGATGACCTCCCACACGTCGATGCCCATCCGGTCGCACAGCTGGGCCAGCTCGTTCACCAGCCCAATATTGATGTTGCGGTAGGTGTTTTCCAGAATTTTTTCCATTTCCGCGATGGCGGGGGAGGAAGCCTCGAAAACGTCGCTGTCCAGTACGGCCCGGTACATGGCGGCGATCACTTCGGTGGCGTCCTTGCCGATGGCGCCTACCACCTTGGGCGTATTCTTGGTTTTATAGATCAGGTTGCCGGGATCGACCCGCTCCGGGGAAAAGCCCAGATAGAAGTCTTCGCCGCATTTGAGGCCGGACGCTTCTTCCAGAATGGGCTTGAGCAGTTCCTCCGTGGTTCCGGGATAGGTCGTGGATTCCAGCACGATCACGCTGCCCCGGTGAATATGGGGCGCAACGGCGCGGGTGGAGCTTTCCACATAGCTGATGTCCGGCTCCTGATGAATGTCCAACGGCGTAGGCACGCAGATGGCCACAAAATCCGCCGTGGCGATTTTTTCGAAATCGGTCGTGGCGCTGAGCATGCCGCTTTCCACGATCTGCTTCAGGTCGCTGTCCACCACATCGCCGATGTAGTTGTGACCCTCGTTGACCAGACGAACCTTTTCGCTGTTCACGTCAAAGCCGATGGTTTTGAAACCGGCCTTGGCCTTTTCCACTGCCAGAGGAAGACCCACATATCCCAGACCCACCACGCCGACGCGCATTTCCTTGCGGGCGATTTTGTCAAGCAGCTGTTCCTTCAACGTTGCCATGTTTGTTGCCCTCCTTTGTGTGTTCAGCGGTCAAAGCGACCGGTAAAATCCGTAGATGCGCACTGCGCCAGCGGGAGAGAAACGGGCTTCCCGGAAGCGGCGCTCTGATAAATGGCCAGCACCAGCTCCAGCGCCCGCAGGCCTGCCTCGCCGTCCACATAGGGCGGACGTTCGTCCCGAATGGCTTCGATCATGTCCCGGTACAGAGGCGTGTGGCCGAAACCGTAGACATTGGGGGGATTTTCGCCGAAATGTTCCCGAACGTAGGCGGAATCATCCTTTCCGTCCCGGAAATCCCAGCTTTCAATAATATTGACGCTTTTGCCGCCTGCTTTGACGGTGCCGTTTTCGCCAAAGAGATAAAGGGTTTCTTCCAGATTGCGGGGATAGACATTGGTGGTGCCTTCGATTACGCCGTAGCTTCCGTTTTGAAAGCGCACCAGCGCCAAGCCCAGATCCTCGGCCTGAATATAGTCGTGACGCAGCCGATCCGTATAGGCCATGACTTCGCTGACCTCATCGCCCATCATCCAGCGCAGCAGGTCGATATTGTGGATGCACTGATTCATCAGGCAGCCGCCGTCCTGCGCCCAGGTGCCCCGCCAGGGAGCCTGCGCATAGTATTCTTCGCCCCGGTTCCACAGGATGTGCGCCGTGCCGTGCAGCATCCGTCCGAAACGCCCTTCCTCCACCGCCGAGCGGATCTTCTGCACCGCTTTATTGAAGCGGTTCTGGTGGCTGACGCAGAGCTTCACGTTCTTCTCCTTGGCCATGCGGACCAGTGCCCGGGCGTCGTCCATGGAAAGGGCAATCGGCTTTTCGATGATGACGTTGCAGCCCGCTTCCAGACAGTCAAGGCCGATGGCCGCATGCTTTCCGCTTTCCGCGGCAATGGCGACCAGCGCGGGCGCGCCATCCCGGAGCATATCCCGGTAATCTTCATACAGACGGATGGAAGCGCGTTTTTCCTCCGGGACAAAGGAAAGAATCTTTTCGGCATGCTCCCGGACAGGGTCGCACAGGGCGACAACCTCCAGCGCGTCCTCATTGTTCAGAGCCGCTGTGATATGATTGGGCGCAATGCGTCCGCAGCCGATCAGCCCATAGGTTAGCTTTTCCACGTTCAGCCGTCCTCTCGCGCATGGTTTCCCGTGCGATGAAAATGCGGGAATGCATTCGCACTCCATTTCCAATTTTCTATTATCCAACAAAAACCGAAAAACGTCAATCCTTTTGCCGTGGTTCTCAGCACTCCATCAGCTCCACCGCCACGGCGTTTTCCAAAAGCAGGCCTTTTGCCGTCAGCCGGTAGCCGCCGTCCGCCGTCCACTGGCCCAAGCCGTTCCGGACGGCCTGATTCAGCGGCGCTTCATAGATTTCGCGGATGGAAGAACCGAAACGCCGCTGAAAATCCGTTCCGCTGACGCCCTGATTCATGCGGAGTCCCAGCATCATGGCCTCGAACATAGCCTCCTTCCGGCTGATGGGCTGACATGTTTCCATGGCGGAACCCTGTTCTTCCATCATGCGGCAGTAGTCCTCCGTCCGGGAGACATTCGCCGTGCGCACGTAAGCGGCTCCGGCGCTTTTTTCTTCTTCCGACGCGGGCAGCATGCTGTGGGCGCTGACCCCCAGCCCCAGATAGTAAGCGCCCTGCCAGTAGCCGACGTTGTGGCGGCACTCCTCTCCAGGACGGGCAAAATTGCTGATTTCATATTGACAGTAGCCCAGCCGGGACAGCTCCTGCAGCCCCAGCTGATAAAAATCCGCCGCTTCATCCTCGTCGGGGATTCGGACGGCCCCGGAAGCCGCCTTTTGCGCCAGCGGCGTTCCGTCCTCTACAATCAGGCTGTAGGCGGAAAGATGCCCGGCCCCCAGCGCCGCTGTGCGGGCAAGGCTTTCCCGGAAGTCGGAAAGCGTCTGACCGGGAAGGGCGAACATCAGGTCGGCGCTGAGCCGGGGAATCCCCATCTCCCGCGCCATTTGAAACGCCTCTTCCGCCTGCCGGAAGGTATGGACGCGCCCAAGCGAGCGCAGCAGCTCGTCCTGCGCCGCCTGCACTCCCATGGAAAGCCTATTTACGCCGTAACGCTGAACTCGTTCCAGCCATTCGGGGGTCAGGGTGCCCGGATTGGCCTCGGAAGTAAATTCCGCGCCGGACTGCAAAGAAAAGACGCTGCGTAGCATATCCAGCACGGAATCCATCAGATCAACCGGCAGAATGGACGGCGTGCCGCCGCCGAGATAGACGGTCGAAGCCTCGGCGTCCGGGAATTTCCGGCCCGCCAGCTGAATCTCCCGCCGCAGTGCGGCGGCATAGCGCTCCATGTCTGCCCGGCTTCCGGGCGCGGAACAAAAATCGCAGTACAAACATTTGCTTTTACAAAAGGGAAAATGCAGGTATAATTGTAAGGTCAATCTGAGCTTCCTCCCGTTTGGATGGGATGAGGGTCGTTGAGATCAGCCCTGCTGCGGCGAAGCGGAAACGCCTGCGGCGCAAGGCCAGAGACATTATATCACATTTTTGTTGGAGGTACAGCCATGGCGGCATTGGAAACGGGATTTCATGATTTGGTGATGATCTGCGTTCATCTGATCGAGCTGGCGGGAATCGTGGTGATCGTGGTCAGCATGATCCGGGCGCTGATCGACTTTATCCGCAAGAAGGATTCTACCCGCATCGAACTGGCTCAGGGCATTATGCTGGGCCTGGAATTCAAAATCGGCAGCGAGGTGCTGCGGTCGGTTATCGTCAGCGGATGGAACGAGCTGGGCACGCTGGGCGCGATTATCCTGCTCCGGGCGCTTCTGACGCTGCTGTTGCATTGGGAAATCGGCACGGAAGAAAAACGCCAGCGGGAACGGATGCAGCCGGAGCTGATACACGCCGGGGAGGAAAAGAAATGAAGCGAACGGAATCGGTTCTGGTGGGGCTGGTCTG
>ERZ857827.1078-NODE-1078-length-31006-cov-5.210462_pt1 | contig 31006 bp, 28 predicted proteins | sample MGYA00519761_ERZ857827 | MGnify/ENA primary metagenome ERZ857827 (study PRJEB31778, sample SAMEA3449370) | human gut metagenome | biome: human gut; feature: human-associated habitat; material: faeces | place: United Kingdom | collected 2010/2012 ... | reverse complement strand
GCACGCGATTCGCCGCGTGCGAACCGGAAAGCTGCGAAAGGCGGCTGGCCAGCGTCTTGAGGCCGAGCTGCTCGAACAGCGGCAGCACACCCGTCATATCGCCGAGACGGCAATCCTCCAGCGTCACGTCGTCCAGCGGCACGTAGCGCGTGATGGTTGCGATTTTCTTGCTCATCAGGCCGGACATGCGCCCGTCGAGCAGCTTTTCGCGCTGCTTACCCTTGAGATCGGCGTCGGCATGATCGAGCGCGTTTTCCAGCGTGCCGTAGGCGGTCAGCAGCCTGACCGCCGTTTTTTCGCCGATGCCGGGAACGCCGGGGATGTTGTCGCTCGCGTCGCCCATCAGCCCCTTGAGATCGGGGATCTGCGCCGGGGTCACGCCGAAATCCTCGAGCACCTTTTCCGGCGTGTAGCGCACCACGTCGCTCACGCCGCGCCGGGTGTAGAGCACGCTGCTCGTTTCGGTGACGAGCTGCATGGAATCGCGGTCGCCCGTGACGAGCAGGGCGGGAATCCCCGCTTCCTCGCAGCGGCGGGCAAACGTGCCGAGGATGTCGTCGGCCTCGAAGGTCGGGCAGGTCAGGATTTTAACCCCCATTTTCGTCAGGCACTCGCGCACGAGGTCGAACTGCGGCTTCAATTCCGGCGCGGTCGGCTTGCGCCCCGCCTTGTACTCGCTGTAATCCGTGTGGCGGAAGGTCGGCCCGTGAAGATCGAACGCCACCGCCAGATAGCGCGGCTGCTCGTCGCCGATGACCTTGAAGAGCATGGAAAGAAAGCCGAAAACGGCGTTGGTAAACACGCCGTCCTCGTTGGAAAGCGGAGGCAGGGCGTGGAAAGCGCGGTGCATGAGGCTGTTGCCATCCACGATGACAAAGGTATCCAGCTGAGACATGGCGTTCTCCTCTTTCAGATGATATTCAGTCACGATTATGATACCACAAAGGGGGCAAAAATACAAACGGATTGACGGCGCGCGGCGGCAGGGCGCGTTTCCCGCGCTTAGATACGGAAATATAAACAAAAGAAGGGCGAAACTGACCCTTCTTTCGTAAAAGACAAAAAACACTCCGATTAAGCGCTGAGCATGTTCTGCGCAGAGGGCGAAGGACGGACGTCAATACCGCTCGATCTCCGAACGCGCTTCTTCAAGCCCAGCGACCAGCGCAAAGAACGCCTCCTGCGCCTGCGGCAGACGGTCTGCGCTGCCGTCGCGCAGAAGATCGCAGAGCACGGCGGCGGGGCGATAGACGCAGGTGACGGCCAACTGCGCGGAAAGCCCCTTGAGCGTGTGCGCAAGCAAAAACGCCTGATGAACGTCGCCCTGCGCCAGCGCGTCGCTCAGCGGCAGGAGCGAGGTATCCTGCGCAAAGCGGCGGAGATGGGCGAGGTAGAACGACGGATCGTTCCCGTTCAGCGCGAGGCCGCCGGAAAAATCAATGGAGGAAGCGTAAGCCATACGTAAACCCCCCTTACATTCAGGAATATAGGGGAAGTATACCATAGAAGGAAACAAGATACAAGCGATGTAATACTAATTCTTGTTAAAATGGCTTAATCCGCGCACCATCTTTTTCGCTCTGACTTTGCCTCGTTCCGTTCAACGTACCTCCAGTACGCCTCACTTCACTTGGCTTCGTCAGAACAAAAAATCTGATGTGCTCTGTTAAGCATTTTAACTGCGAATTAGTATAAAGGGCGGTTAATGAATAGCAAATGGTTTTTGAAACGGCGCGGCGAGAAAAATCATCCTTTTTCGGCGGAAAAGCAGGAAAAAACGGAAAGCTGCGCGAAAAAGAAAAGTTGTATGTGTATGCCTATATGGCGTTTTGACCCAAGGAAAGGAATATCCCCGATGAAGAAAAAAACGATTTGGGCGCTGGCGACGGCGCTTTTGGCGCTGCTTGCTACGGGCTGCGCGGCGCAGACGAACGGGCAGACCACGATTGTCACGAGCTTTTACCCGATGTATGTGCTGACGCTCAACGTGACGGACGGAATCGACGGCGTGACGGTGCAGAACATGGCGGAGCAGAACGTCGGCTGTCTGCACGATTATCAGCTCCAAACCCGCGACATGGTGACGCTGGAGGGCGCGGACGCGCTGGTCATCAACGGCGGCGGGATGGAGCAGTTTATGGATAAGGTGCTCACCCTGCGCGCGGATCTGCCGGTCATCGACGCGAGCGAGGGCATTGCCATGTTCCCCAGCGACGAGACGCACGACCACGATGCGCACGCGCACGACGAGCATGACGAGCTTTATAACGCGCACGTCTGGCTGGACCCGAGCCGCGCGATAAAGCAGGTGCAGAACATCGCGGACGGGCTGGCCGAGGCCGACCCGGCGCACGCGGCGGCATACCAAGAGAACGCGGCGGGCTATATCGAGCGTCTGACGGCGCTTGACGACGAGCTGAAGGCGCAGCTTGCGCCGTTTGCGGGCGCGGACATCATCACGTTCCACGAGGCGTTTGCGTATTTTGCCGATGCGTATGGCCTGCATGTGGCCGGCGTGATCGCCAACGAACCGGGCGAAGAACCGAGCACGCGCGACATCGCCGATACCTGCGATTTGGTGACGACGCTGGGGATTCGAACGCTGTTCGTCGAGCCGCAGTACCCGCAGAAGGCCGCTGAAACCATCGCGCGGGAGACGGGCGCTTCCATTTATACGCTCGACCCGTGCGTATCCGGCGACGGCACGAAAGAAAGCTACGAAACCATCATGCGCGAAAACGCAAGGGTACTCACGGAGGCGCTTTCCAAATGACGCAGAAAAAAACGGTTCAGCCTCAGATTACGCATGACCACGCCGGTCACGCGCATGTGAACTGCCCCGGCCATGCGCCGTGCAGGCTCTGCCGCATCGAGGTCGATCACCTGAGCGTATCGGCGGGCAATCAGCAGCTTCTGCACGACGTCAACCTGCACATCCATTGCGGCGAGCTGACCGCGCTCATCGGCGCGAACGGAGCGGGCAAGACGACGCTCATCCGCGCGCTGCTGGGACAGGTGGAATACAAGGGCGTCATCCGCCATCTGACCACGGACGGCCGGCCGGCGGCGGACGTGCGCACGGGCTACGTGCCCCAGCAGCTCGAATTCGACCGTTCCTCCCCGGTGACGGTTACGGATTTCATGGCCGCGTCGCTTTCCAAAAGGCCGGTCTTCCTCGGCGTGAGCCAAAAGACGCGCGAAAAGGTGATGGCCGCGCTGGCGAGAACGCACAGCGAGAGGCTCTGCAAGCGCCCGCTGGGCGCGCTTTCCGGCGGCGAATTGCAGCGTGTGCTGCTGGCACTGGCGCTGACCCCGCAGCCCGATCTGCTGATTCTGGATGAGCCGGTCTCCGGTGTGGATCAAAACGGGCTGGAGTCGTTTTATCAGACGGTGGACGAGCTGAAGCGCACCAACCACATGGCGATTCTGCTGGTGTCGCACGATCTGGACGTGGTGCGCCGCTACGCCGACCGCGTGGCGCTGATGCAGGGCACGATCGTGCGGCAGGGCGACCCGGAAACCGTCTTTGACAGTGAGGAATTCGCGCAGGTGTTTTATACGAGAGGAGGGCACGTATGAGCGGCGTATATGCCCTGATGGACACGCTTCTGCCCTTTGAGTGGCTGCATTATACCTTTATGAAGAACGCGCTGATCGCGATTGTTCTGCTCACCCCGCTGTTCGGCATGCTGGGCACGATGGCGGTGGATAACAAGATGGCGTTCTTTTCGGACGCGCTGGGGCACAGCGCGCTGACGGGCATCGCCATCGGCGTGGTGCTCGGCTGGCAGAGCCAGATGAGCGCGATGCTGCTGTTCGGCCTGATCTGGGCGGTGCTCATCACGTTTGTGAAGCACCATTCCAAAATGAGCGCGGACACGATCATCAGCGTGTTTTCCTCCACCTCGATTGCGCTGGGGCTCGTCGTGCTCTCGCGCGGCGGCGCGTTTGCCAAATATTCCTCCGTGCTGGTGGGCGACGTGCTCTCCGTGGCGCAGGGCGATTTGCTGGCGCTGCTGCTGGCACTGGTCGGCACAATCGCCTGCTGGGTTTTCCTGTTTAACCCGCTGCTGATTACCAGCGTCAACGCGCCGCTGGCGCAGAGCCGCGGGATCCGCTCCCGGATGACAGAATATGCGTTCACGATGCTGGTCGCCGTCGCGGTGATGGTGTCCATCCGCTGGGTTGGCGTGATGCTGATTAACTCGCTGCTGATTCTTCCGGCGGCGGCATCCCGCAACGTTGCGCGCAGCGCGGCGGGGTATATGCGCACGAGCGTGATCATCGCGCTCTGCTGCGGCGTGATCGGGCTGGCGCTGTCGTATTACCTCAACACAAGCGCGGGCGCGGCGATTGTGCTCTGCTGCGCGGCGGTGTATTTCGTGACGCTGCCGATGCGCAGAAAATAACCCTCAAAACCGACATTTCAGCCCACAACGCTTGTCTGCGTCGGGCTGTTATGTTATAATCCAGCGAGTATGGAAGCAGATACAGAAGCGAATGCATAAAAGCGGGGAAGGAAAGGGGGCGCGGCCGTGCTCGGCGTGATGACCGTCCGCAAGGAGGAACTCAAGTTCCGCGAATTTGACCGATATCGCGGGTTTTACTGCGGGCTGTGCCGCGCCATCGGCCGGCGCTGCGGCAAAGCCTGCCGAATGGCGCTCAGTTTTGAGATGACGTTTTTATCCATGCTGCTGACCTCGCTGTATGAGCCGCAGACGAGCGGCGAAATGCGCCGGTGCGCGTTTCATCCCATCGAAAAGCGGCTGATGCTGGGCAACGACGCCATTGATTACTGCGCGGATTTGAGCGCGCTGATCTCCTACTACGATCTGCGCGATGGATGGGAAGACGAACGGCGCGTGGACAGGCTCGCCGAAAGCGCGCTGCTCAAGGCGGCGGCGGGGCGCGCGGGAGGCGCGCTCCCCCGGCAGAAGGAAGCGGTGGAGCGATACGTCGCCCGGCTGCACGAGGTGGAGCGCAGGAACGACATGAACCTCGACGCGGCGGCGAACCTTTCGGGCGAAATGCTCGGCGAACTGTACGTCTGGAAAAAGGACGTTTACGAGCGGGATTTGCGCGAACTGGGCTTTTACCTCGGCAAATTCATCTATCTGTGCGACAGCTTTGAGGACGTCGAGCAGGATATCAAAAAGAAGAATTACAATCCCCTCGTCGAGCGGTTTGAAAGGCCGGAATTTGAGGCTGAGAGCCGCATGATGCTGGAGGATATGATGGCTCGCGCGTGCAGGGCGTTTGAGTGCCTGCCGCTGCTTGAGGACGCGCCGATCATGCGCAACATCCTCTATTCGGGCATATGGCTGCGCTTTGAGGGCGCATGTGAGCGAAGAAAGGCGAAAAGCAAGCAATGACAGATCCGTATCAGGTTTTAGGCGTATCCCCGACGGCCAGCGACGACGAGGTGAAGAAGGCCTATCGAACGCTCTGCAAGCGGTATCACCCCGATGCGAACGTGGGCAAGCCGGACGCCGCGCAGGCTGAAAAGAAATTCATGGAAGTTCAGCAGGCGTATGAGGAGATCATGCACCGCCGGCAGGGCGGCGGCCAGCGCGCGGGCAGCGGCTATAACGGCGGCGCGCAGCAGCAGCGCCAGCCGCAGTATGACGACCCGTTTGCCTCGTTTTGGGGCGCTTACGGCGGAAATCCCTACGGCAACGCGGGCTACGGCGGATATGGCCAGACGCGGCAGGATGATTCCATCGAGATGCGCGCGGCGAAGAACTACATCGACACCGGCCACTATGCCGAGGCGCTCAACGCGCTGGGCAGCGTGCCCCCCGGAAAGCGGAACGCCCGCTGGTATTTCCTCAGCGCGCTGGCGCAGAGCGGCCTGCACAACAACGCGCAGGCCATGGAATACGCCAGACAGGCCGCGAGCATGGAGCCGAGCAACATGCAGTATCAGCAGCTTCTCAGCCAGCTTCAGGGCGGCGGAAGCTGGTACAGCCAGCAGGGGCAGGAATACGGCCGCAGAACCGGCAGCATGAACAGCGTTTGCACGACCATCCTGATGCTGAACCTGTGCTGCGCCTGCTGCGGCGGCGGTCGGATGATGTATTATCCGATGTTCTGCTGCATCTAAGCGGTTTGAAAAAAACATCGCGGAAACGCAGGAAAATCCGTTGGATTTTGCTTGCATTCCGCGATGAAATCCGCTATAATAAAAGCACGACGAAAGGGTTTTTGTGGTTTAGCCCTTGCGGACTTGCGAGATGGTGACGGCAATCACGATCTCGCTTTTATTGTTGTCGGGGTTTTGATGGGCCTCGACAGCGGCAGTCCGACCGGAAGGCTCTGAGAAAAATTGGTACTCAACAATCTCCGTTTCCGTGATTGTCTTTCGCTTGGTTCTCTTTACTTTCAGCTTTTGCATGGGCTTCACCTCCTTTCACCGATTGGATAAAATGAGGTATCCGCCCTTCCGCCGTGCTTGTCAGTAGAGACTGACAAAAATATTATAGCATGAGTAAAGGCAGAAAACAATCGGCTTCACGCTGTTTGGTGGAAAGGGTTTTCGCGGCGCAGCTCATGCGGAATCTGCGAGATGGTGACGGCAATCACGATCTCGCTTTTCTTTATGATGAAAAAAACTCATCGAAAGCATGAATCAGAAGCTATTCTTTCCGCACGGAAGGGATAGCTTTTTCTTGCATTGCGGCGCATTTTGCTGTAAAATGCGTTTATACGTCCACGGGGAGGATCGACATGAAGGAAATTACGAGCGTACACAATGCTGCCGTTCAGCTTTTGCGGGAGCTTCAAAAGCCGAGGGCGCGCCGGGAAAACGGCCTTTTTGTTTGCGAAAGCGCCAAGCTGGTGGGCGAAGCAGTCGCACTGCGGCTCGCTCAGGCGCTCTTTATCGAAAAGGGGCGCGAGGCGGAATACGCGCCGATGATCGGGCAGGCGGAAAGCGCGGGCTGCGAGCTGTACGTCGTTTCAACGGCGGTGATGCAGGCAGTCAGCACGGCGAAAACGCCGCAGGGCGTCGTCTGCACGGCGCGGATTCCCCAGCCGCCGAAGACGCTTGCGGGGCGGCGGCTCGTCGCGCTCGACGGGGTGCAGGATCCCGGCAACGTCGGCACGATTTTGCGCACGGCGGATGCGGCGGGGGTTGACGGCGCGATCCTCGGCCCAGGCTGCGCGGATCTCTACGGCGCAAAGACGCTGAGGGCGACGATGGGCAGTGTGTTCCGCGTGCCGGTGCTGCCGACGAACGACCTGCCGGGGACGTTGGAAGCGATGAAGCGCGAGGGCTATGCCGTTGCAGCGACCGAACTCGGCGGGCAGGATTTTTACGCCTGCTGCCCGCGCGGCAAGGCGATTCTGGTGATCGGCAGCGAAGGGCAGGGCATCAGCAAGCCCGTCCGCGACGCGGCGACCCACCATCTGGCGCTGCCGATGCGCGGCGGCGCGGAATCGCTCAACGCGGCGGTTGCCGCCGGCATTATGATTTACGAAATGGCCAGAGAACAAAGCTAAGGAGGAAAAACCATGCTTGAATATCGGTATGACACGCAGCTGCTCATCGACGGCCATGACCTCGATGAGGATAAGATTTACGATTATTTCGTCGATAACTTTGAAGGCGACTGCCTGATTGCCGTCGGCGACGAAGAAATGATCAAGATTCATTACCATACCAACCAGCCGTGGAAGGTGCTGGAATACTGCGCGTCCCTCGGCGAAATCTACGATATCGTCGTGGAGGACATGGATCGTCAGTCCAGAGGGCTGAAAGGCTGAAAAACAGGGGAGAAAAGCGATGGCATTTACGCTGGGAATGATTCTGGAAGCGCGCGAGCGCCTGAAAGGCGTGGCGCAGCGGACGGGGCTTGTGCAGTTCAAAGCGCTTTCCGACGAGCACAGCCAGATTTACTTGAAAACCGAGGATTTGCAGAACACCGGCTCGTTCAAGGTGCGCGGCGCGTATATCAAAATCGCCAGCCTCAGCGAGGAGGAGCGCGCCTGCGGCGTGATCGCATCGTCGGCGGGCAACCACGCGCAGGGCGTTGCGCTGGCGGCGAGGGCCTTCGGTGTTCCGGCAACCATCGTCATGCCTGCGGGCGCGCCGCTCTCCAAGGTGAAGGCCACGCGCGAGCTGGGCGCGAACGTCGTGCTCCACGGCAGCGTATACGACGACGCATACGCCGAGGCCTGCCGGATTCAGCAGGAAACGGGCGCGACGTTCATCCACCCGTTTGACGACCCGATGGTCATCGCGGGGCAGGGCACCATCGGGCTGGAGATCATGGACGATCTGCCGGACGTGGATACCATCGTCGTGCCGATCGGCGGCGGCGGGCTGGCTTCCGGCGTGGCCTCCGCGGTGAAGATGCTCCACCCGAATGTCCGGGTGATCGGCGTGCAGGCCGCGGGTGCGGCGGGCATGAAGGCCTCCATCGAGGCGGGGCATGTCGTTTCGCTCGATACGGCCAAGACGATTGCGGACGGCATCGCGGTGAAGAAGCCGGGCGAATTGACCTTCGCGCTGTGCAGCAAATATCTGGATGAGATCGTGACGGTCGATGACGACGAAATCGCGCAGGCGATTCTGTTCCTGATGGAGCGCGGCAAGATGGTCGCCGAGGGCGCGGGCGCCGCGCCGGTCGCCGCCATTATGAACCGCAAATTCGATGTGAGCGGCAAGGTTGCGGCGGTGATCTCCGGCGGCAACATCGACGTGACGATGATCTCCCGCATCATTGAAAAGGGTCTGCTTCGCGCCGGGCGCATGACCAAGCTCCGCATCCTCATGCAGGATAGGCCGGGGCAGCTCGAAATGGCCAGCCGCATCATCGCCGCCGAGGGTGCGAACGTCATGGTCGTTCACCATGACCGAACGGACGTCGATCTGGATATCCGCGACGCTATTTTGGAAATTACGATGGAAACGCAGGATCGCGAGCACGCACAGCGGGTGATTAACGCGCTTCGGGCGAACGGATTCAAGGTTTCCTGACGAAACGACGCATGAGCCTCCCCGGATACGGGGCGGTCAGACTGTAGACAAAAAGCTATTCTCCCCCTCGAAGGGGGGAGAATAGCCATTTCCGCAAATGAAAGAATAGCTGAATTTCTTGATTTTGCTATTCAAGTCAAGTTTGCTTATGTCAACAAGCTGGCCTCCCTAGATACGGGGAGGTTTTGCCGTATGGGAAAGCATGAAGAAATTGGAGGGAGCGGGCTGTGGAACAGGCGGGCGTCGCCCATTATCATCTTCCGGGGCTGTTTGAGTTTTACGAGCTGTATCGCGTCTTTCTGCCGCTGTTTCGCGAGCATCGGGAATATTTCTACGATTGGTGCGATATCGGCTCGATCTATGGCGCGCCCGCGGACTGCGTTTGGGGCGGAGGCCGTGTCGGCGGCGGGACATGCGACCCAAGAGATGTGCGGGCGCTGATGCGCGAATACGGCATTTCGGCGCGGCTGACGTTCAGCAATTCGCTGCTGCGGACGGAACACCTCTCGGATGCGCGCTGCAACGCGCTCTGTGCCCTGTTTTCATCGGACGGGCAGACGCGAAACGGCGTGATCGTCCATTCGGATGTGCTGCTCGAGTACCTGCAAAAGACCTATCCGAAGCTCTATTTCGTTTCGTCCACCACGAAGGTGCTGACGGAATTCGAAGACCTCAGGCGCGAATTGGCGCGGGATGCGTTTTCGTATGTTGTGCCGGATTTTCGGCTCAATAAGGCGTTTGACCGGTTGGGTGGGCTGAGCGCGACGGAGAAGGACAAGGTGGAATTTCTCTGCAACGAGTGCTGCTGGTTCGGCTGCCGGGAGCGGAAGCGCTGCTATGAGGCGGTCAGCCGCAAAAACCTCGGGATGGACGGGGCGGAGCACCGCTGTGCCGCGCCGGGGGCGGACGGCGGCTATCGCTTTTCCCGAGCGATGGCCAATCCGGGGTTTATCGGCGTGGGCGACATTCAAAACGTCTATCTGCCGATGGGCTTTTCCCATTTCAAAATCGAAGGGCGCGGGCTGGGGAGCGCGCTGATTCTGGAATTTTTGCTGCATTACATGACCCGGCCGGAATATCAGCTGCACGTCCGGGAGGCGGTCTATCTGGATAACGCGCTGGATTTGTTTTGAGCGAAAGAAGGCGGCTCGAACCTTTTTTGACATACGGAAAGTGATAAAACGCATCGGGGGTTGACGGGCGGAATGGGCGCGTATATACTATTTATGGTATAAACAATATACTTTTGCGGCAGACGTATGTATGTATGAAGGGAAGGATGATTCGATGATGAAGAAATTCATGGCCTTGTTCCTTGCGCTGATGTTTGCTTTGCTGTGCACCGCGGCGATGGCTGAGGGCAGCACGGAGAGCGTCGTTTCGATCCCGAACGGCGACCACGAGGTTCCCGCGACGGTCTGTATGCCTTCCGGCGAAGGGAAGTTCCCTGTCGTGGTGATGCTCCACGGAACGGGCTCCAATCGCGATGAAGCGGGAAACGGCTACAAGATGGCCGCGCCCGTGCTGGCGGAAAAATACGGCATTGCGACTGTCCGCATTGACTTTATGGGCAGCGGCGATTCCACCGCGGATTACACCGGCTACACCTTCGAAAGCGCCGTGAGCGACGCTGTGGCGGCCGCGAACTACGCCAAGACGCTCGAACAGATCGACGGCGAGCACATCGGCGTGATGGGCTGGAGCCAGGGCGGCACGGACGCGCTGCTTTGCGCGGCTCGTGCGGCGGATGTGTTCACCTCCGTGGTGACTTGGGCGGGCGCGCCGGATCTGAGCGACATGCTCACCGACGAGTTGTATGAGCAGGCGAAGGCGAACGGCTATTTCGTCATGGATTTTGACTGGCGCGAGCCGCTGAACGTGTCCCTGCAGTGGTGCGAGGATGTGAAGAACACGGACGTGCTGGGCGAGTTCGAGGCGGGCTATACCGGTCCGGTGCTGGCGATTGCCGGCAAGGAAGACACGACCGTTGATCCCGAATGGAGCAACAAGATCGTCGCCGCCAGCAAGAACCCGGCCTCCAAGACCTGCTTCATCGAGGGAATGGATCACACCTTCAATGTGTTTGCCGAGGAGGATTTCCACTCCCTGTATCAGGCGGTGGACGAGACGGGCAAATTCTTCAGCGAGACGCTGCGCTGATTTTCCGTAACCCAAAACTTCAAAGCGCCGGGGAAACTGCCGCATCCCCGGCGCTTTTTTTAATGTTTACTTTCCGAGCACGACGGAGAGCTTCACGTCTTTTTCCGCTTCGCTCAGGTCGAACGCCCCGCCGTCGGCGACGATGACGCGCACCTCGTAGAGCGTGCCGTCGGTCAGCTCGGTCACGGCCTGACCGGCTTCATCCGTCAGCGCCCACAGGTCGTCCGCTACCTGGGTCAGCCTGCCGTCCGCGCCGTAGGCGTAGAGCTTCAAATCGGCAGCCGCGCCGGAGAGGTTGTTCATGCGGAAGGCAACCGTCGTGTTGGGGTGCGCGTTGCGAACCGCGGCCGTGTTCAGCCAGCTCGCGACGCTGCCTTCGCCGCCGTCCGCCGCGAATTGATCCTGCGCCAGCACATTGCGCGCCGCGTGATCCAAATCGACCTTGCGATACGGCATCTCGGGCAGGTATACGAAGCGATCCTGCAGGCGCAGCAGCTCCAGATAGCCCGTCGGGCAGTAGAGCGCGTTGCCGCTGTTGCCCGCGTACATGCCGATGGCCATGTTGTTATAGCCGTATTTGTTGGATACATCCATCGTGAACACCGTTTCGCCGGTTTCAAAATCGAGGATGATATACTGCCACATGCCGGTGCTCAGATCCTGCACATAGCCGTAAATGTAGCCGGTTGCGGTGGAGAGCTTGAGGATGGACGTGTCGCTCAGGTCGTTTCTGCACCAGACGCTCTTCATTTCGTAGCCGGAATCGGTCTTGACGGTGTCCACGCGCTGCACGCCGGGGGCGATCATCGCGTTGCCCTGAGTCAGCCAGTTCATGTCGTAGATGTTGGCGTAGCTCTGGATGGAGGAGTCGCTGTTCGGGTCGGCCAGCCCCGCGCTGCCCGCGCCGAACCAGTTGCACACGATGGTGCTGACGACGCCCTCGCCGTCGTCATAGACGATGGCGGAGTTTTCAACGGCAACCTGATAGCCCTCCGGCAGATCGTCGAGCACCGGGCAGCTCGCCACGACCTCGCCGGTCTTCATATCCAGCGCAAGCAGGTTGACGGGATCCTGATTGTCGGTAAACATCACGAGGTTCGGCGTGAGCGTGGGCGAGCAGCCGCCGCCCCACGCGAGACCGCCGCCGGTCGTCTTGTCGCCTTCACCGCTGACCTTCGCGCCGATGCTTTCATACGGCGTGCGCCACGCGACGGTCACGCCGTTTTCCGCGCGCAGCAGGTAGCAGTTCTGGTTGGTCAGGATGACCGCGCCGTCCTTGGAGGCGGCAATGCCGTTTTCCGCGCCTTCGCCGGGCGTCAGCTCATGGACGAAGACCGCGTCGGCGAGCTCGGCCTGTTCGCCGCGCAGGATGGCCTCGATGGCCGCGTGGGCGATGTAGCCGACTACGCCCTGCTGCGCGCGCTCGGGGTAGATGCGGAAGCCGCCGGTGGCGAACCAGAGGTTTCCTTCGTAGTCAAAGACCACGGACAGGAGATTCTGTTCCAGCGTCTTGCCCAGCGCGGTCTCCGCCGCCGCCTTGACGTCGATGTCCAGCACCTTTTCAAACTCCGGCAGCACGTTCCCGGCTTCATCCGTCGCGCGCAGCATCAGCACGTGGTTGTTGCTGGTGGGGCAGACGATGCGGTTTTCCGCATCCAAAAAGGTGTAGGAGCTTTGAATCAGATAGCCGCCGCCGTCGTGCTGCTTCGGGGAGAAGTAGCCGAGGGTTTTCGCTTCCTCCGCGTTCAAATCGCGGATGGCGATGCCGCCGAGCAGCGGAACGACCGCGTGGCCGTAGCTGTCAAAGTAAATGGCGGGCGAGGCGTTCGCGTTGGTCGTCTCGTAGGAGACGTTGATCTCCGGGTAAATGGCCAGCGGCAGAATTTCATCCGTCGAATCGGTGTTGTAGCCGTCGTGGTGAATGTTGGCGTCGCTCTTGGCCATGTAGGGGTTTTCCTCGACCTGCTTGGGTTGCAGCGCCTTGACGGGCAGCGCCTCTGCGCTGCCGCAGGCGGCCGTAGCCGCGAGCAATGCCGCCGCCAGCGATGCGCTGAGCGCGGAACGCAGCATGGTGTTTGTTTTCATCAAATAGACCCTCCTCATCAATGGTTATTGGAATCGAATGAACATGGAGCGATGGACGTCCGTCCTTCCAGCCAGACGAGAAGCCCCCGTCGGAAGCCCTCCTCCGTTACCGGCTCCAGCAGAAAGTAATCGACGCGCAGCCGGAAGGCGTGGAGCGAAAAATCCAAATCGCTGCACCAGATGATCCTGCACGCGGGGCATAGCGCGCGCAGGTGTTCGACGGCGTTCAGCCCGGCGACGCCCGGCAATGCGATCACCGCATGACTGAATGCCGCGGTCAGCACAGCGTTAAAAAAACTTTCCTGATTTCGGTAGGGCTCAATCCGGGGAAAGCGCCCCTTTTCCTTACAGAATCGGGCAATCTGTTCTTCCATCTGCGCCCCTCGCGTTTCCTGCTCCGTCAGCACGGCAATGCGATGCATCCCTTCCCTCCTTTCGCTTTGCGCTTGATTCAGTCGGTGCCTGTCTTGCAATCAGTATAGCCAGAGAGGAAAGACTTTGGCAAGCCGGTTGGCACGAAAGCCGCGCAAACGGCACGAAATCCGGCGCATGAGCCGCGCCGGAGCCGGATTTTTGTGCTATAATCATATTGGATGATTGTGATGATTGATTGGAAAGGGGCTCGTCTGTGATGAGAATTGCGATTGTGGATGACCTTGCCGGGGATCGGGCGCTTCTGCGGGAACGGCTGCAGCGGCAGCTGCAAAGGCGCAGCATGCAGGCCGATTTGCTGGAATTTGAAAGCGGCGAGGCGTTTCTCGCGGCGGAAAGGGAACAGCGTTTCACCGCGGCGTTTCTGGACGTCTATATGACGGGCATGAGCGGCGTGGACGCGGCGAAGGAATTGCGGACATTCGACACGGACTGCCTGCTGATCTTCACCACGACCTCGACCGACCATGCGCTGGAAGGCTTTCAGGTGCGCGCCATGCATTATCTGGTCAAGCCGTTTGCCGAGGAAGAGCTGGAGCGGCTGACGGATGAAATGCTTGAACGAATCCCGCATCCCGATAAATACATGGATGTGAAGGTCGGGGGCAGCGACATCCGCCTGTGCTATCAGAACATCCTATACGCCGAGCATTTCGCGCACGTGATCCAAATCCATACCACGGCGGGGAAAACGCTGGCCACGCGCCAGCCGTTCAAAACCTTCGTCGAGCCGCTGAAGGACGACCGCCGCTTTTTCGTCTGCGGCCGCGGCGTGGTCGTCAATCTGGAGCACGCGGAGGATTTTGAAGACGCTTCCTTCCGGATGACGGACGGCAGCCGCATTTATGTCAGTCAGGAGCTTTTGAAAAGCGCCCGTCAGGTGTTCATGGAATTCCTGCTGCAAGGGGGGCGCGCGTTGTGAGGGAGGTTCTTCGCCCGATTCTGGAGCTCACGGTGGTGATCCCCGGCCTGCTGCTCGCGTATTTCCCGGTGAAATCCTATTTGAAGCAGCCGGCGGGCAGGCTCGCCGCATGGCTGACGCCGATGATGCTGGGGCTGTGCGTGGCCGGAGGCGCGCTCTGCCGGTATCTGCATGCCTCCACGGCGCTCGCGACGGCGGGGCTGACGCTGATGGCGATGCTCCTGTACATCCGAACGACGCAGATTTCCCTTTGGAAATCCGGAACGATCGCGCTGTCCGTCTGCGCGGTATTCGCATGCCTAAACAGCCTGTCCCGAGCGCTCAACGCGGCCATGCTGATGCGCGCCCAAACGCCGCAGGTAACGCCGTGGTTCTGCCTGCGGGCGGGCGTCGTTTACAACGCGGTCTGCTGGTTGGTGACCGCCGCCGCGTATTATCCGGCGACCCACGCGGTGAGAACCATGGTGGAGGACGACAATTTTGCGCAGACGTGGTATGTGTTCTGGATTCTGCCGCTCATGTTTATCGCGCTCAACCTCTTTATGGTTCCGATCTATCCGACGACGCTCTATACCGGCCGTGTGCTTCAGGGCTACATCGTTCTGAGCATCGCGCTGCTCATCCTCATGTTCATGTTCAACGCGATCTTCCTGCTGATGGCAACGAGCCTGAACCGAAACGCCAGACTGCGGCAGGAGAACCAGCTTCTATCCATGCAGCAGCAGCGCTACGAAAACCTCAAGGTCGCCATCGAGGAAGTGCGGCAGGCGCGCCACGACATCCGGCACCACCTGAACCAGATTTCCATGCTGGCGGAAGCCGACGACATGGGAGCGATCAAGGCGTATCTGGCGCAGACCGTTTCCCGGATTCCCGACTTGGATATGCATTTCTGCGAAAACCGCGCGGTGGACAGCGTGCTCGGCTATTACTGCGCGCTTGCGAAGCGGGAGGGAATTCCGTTTTCCGCGCAGATTGATTTGCCGCAGACGCTCCCGGTCGATGAAATTGACATGGGCTTGGTGCTGTCCAATCTGCTGGAAAATGCGCTGGAGGCCAGCTTCCGCACCGCGCCCGCTCGGCGGCAGATCAAGGTGAAGGCCTATGTGCACGCGGAAAAGCTGCTGTTGATGCTGGTTGAAAACGCGTGCGACACGGAAGTGAAGGAAACAAACGGGGTATTCCGCTCCTCCAAACGCAAGGGAAACGGCGTCGGGATTCAGTCCGTTCGGCACATTGCGGAAAAAAACGGCGGCGCAAGCACCTTCACCTATCGGGATAACGTCTTCTCTGCCAAAATCATGCTCCGCGGACGGGCGGCCTGAACGATTCGCTGGATGGGATTGCCAGATGGGCTCATGCGCATAAATCGCGTTGCCTGCCGCATAATAGGGGTGCCAAAGAGAGCGAAAGTTGAAGAAGGAGGCAGCATAATTGTGCGAGCAACGGGCATTGTGCGGAGAATCGACGAATTGGGGCGCGTGGTGATTCCCAAGGAGATTCGAAGAACGCTGAGAATCCGCGAGGGCGACCCGCAACAGACGGCATTGGAAGGCGATGCGCAGGAGGACGCGCAGATGCTTCTGGCGCTGCTGGCGGGCGTGATCGAGCAGAGAAAGAAATATGCGTGAAAGCGGAAAATTGAATGATCGAGCGCGGCTTGCAGAAGCTGCGCTTTTTCAATGGGATAAAGAAAACGGAGCGGATTCCCCCATGAAATGTGGATGCTCGCAGAATATTCCCTCATGAAATGTTGGATTTGGAGAAATATTCGCTCATTTTTTCGCAGATTACGTTGTGTAAAGCGGAAAGACGGCGTATAATTGAAGAAAGAAAGCAGAGGGGAGCGGTTGCGATGACGTATTTGAAGCGGAAAATAGATGAAACGCTCAGGCAGTGGAAGGCTGATCCGAAACGAAAACCATTGATCGTTAAAGGACCCAGACAGATTGGAAAAACGGAATCGGTTCATCACTTTGCCGAAGCCAATTATACGAGCGTCATATACATCAATTTTGTTGAAGAACCCAAATACAAGCTGATTACCGAAGATGGCTACAAAACAGACGACATCATTAAGAACATATCGCGAATGGATCCGGCTAAACGCTTTATTCCGGGCGAAACACTGATTTTTTTCGATGAGTTGCAGGAATTCCCGGACATCGCAACGGCGCTCAAGTTTTTTCACATAGACGGAAGATTTGACGTGATTTGCAGCGGCTCGATGCTTGGAATCAACTATCGAAAGATTGAAAGCAACAGCGTAGGGTATAAAAGCGATTATGAAATGAAGTCCTTGGATTTTGAGGAGTTCCTTTGGGCGAAAGGTTATGAAGCCGATTTCGTTGAAGATATTTATCAGCACATGGTTCAGATGAAGCCGTTTAACGAGGTCTTGCTGAAAACGTGCCATAATCTGTTCTTGGATTACTGTATCTTGGGCGGGATGCCTGCCGTCGTCAAGGAATATATTGAAAAGGGAACGTTTGAAGGAACGCAGGAGATTCAGAAGCAACTCATTTTAGATTATAAAGAAGATATTCGCAAATATGCGGACGGCGTAGACCAGACACGGATTTTGAATATTTTCAATCAGATTCCGGTGCAGCTTGCGAAAGAAAACAAGAAATTCCAAATTTCTAAAGTGGCGTCCGGAGCGCGGTTCAAGGATTATCGGGGCTGTATAGAATGGCTGAATGACGCGGGAATTATCAATATTTGTTATTGCCTTCATTTCCCTGAACTGCCGCTTAGGGGAAACTATGACGATACAAAAATGAAGGTGTATTTTGCCGACAGTGGGCTGCTGGTGGCGCTCTTGGATGAAGAAGCACAGGAAGATTTGAGAGCGAATAAAAATCTTGGCGTATACAAAGGCGCACTATATGAAAATGTCGTTGGAGAAGCGCTCGTAAAGAGCGGATATGAATTGTATTACTATAAGCGGGAGGATTCAACGCTGGAGGAAGATTTCTTTGTCAGGACGGCCTCCGAACTGATCCCCGTTGAAGTGAAGGCGAAAAGCGGAAAAGCGAAGTCCATGCAGGCGTTGATTGAGAATGACAGGTATCCTGAAATCCATCATGGAATCAAGCTGACGGGTGGCAACATTGGATTCAGTGATAACGTTTATACCTTTCCGTATTTTTGCACGTTCCTGATGAAACGGTATTTGAAAAGCGATCCATTCAGCGGTTCAGAGGAGCGATGAAACTGAGAAATATGCCTAAAAGCGGAAAAGCGAATGATCGAGCGCGGCTTGCAGAAGCTGCGCTTTTTGTATAGGGAGTATCGTCTTGAAAACAAAAACGCATTGTGATATACTGAAATGGATAAAATATGGTCTATTAAGCGTGGCTCTTAGAGATTTGTATCAAATATGATCCGTTGGAGGATGACATGAAGTTCGTTTGGGAAACGCCGGAAGAAATCGACAAAGCGTTGGCGCAGCGTTTGAGCCGCATCCGCAAGCGCCGCAATCTTTCACAGCAGGCGCTGAGCGAAAAGAGCAACGTAAGCTATGGCAGCATCAAGCGCTTTGAAACGACGGGGCAGATTTCGCTGAACTCGCTGACAAAGTTGTGTGTTGCACTGGACTGCGCGGATGAAATCAAAAATCTGTTCACGAATGTGGAATACGGCAGCATTGAGGAGGTTATCCGTGAAAGAACGTAAGCTCGAGGTCTACCTCGGCGAGCGATTTGTCGGAACGATGGCGCAAACCGCGGATCGGCGGGTAGCGTTCGCTTATTCGGAAGAATGGCTGGACAACGGCTTTGCAATCAGTCCGTTTTCGCTGCCGGTGGAGCAAAAGGTCTTTGTTCCGACGAGCCAAGCGTTTTCCGGATTGTGGGGCGTGTTTGCCGATAGTCTGCCGGATGCATGGGGGCAGCTGCTGGTCGATCGGATGTTAAAGGCGCGGGGAATTCTTTCTGCGGATATGACGCAGTTGGAGCGTTTGGCGATCGTCGGCGATTCGGGAATGGGCGCGTTGTCGTACCGCCCGGCGTGGAATATTCGGCAGGATACGGCGATTGACGATTTGGACGAGCTTTCTGCTCAATGTCATGCGATACTGAATCACGAGGATGCAGGCGATCTGGATGAACTGTTCCAAATGGGCGGCAGTTCCGGCGGCGCAAGACCGAAGATCATGACGGATGAGTGGATCATCAAGTTTCCGGCATCCGATGAGATGAAGGATAGCGGCACGATGGAAAAAGCCTATATGGATTGCGCCGCGGACTGCGGAATCATCGTGCCAAAAACCAAACTGATGCCGTCTGATGTGTGCGCGGGCTACTTTGCTGTAAAGCGGTTTGACCGAAGAAAGACGGATGGGCATATCGAGCGGCGGCACATGCTGACTGCGGCGGCGATTCTCGAAGTGGATTGGCGCACCGCCGCGATGGACTATCATACGCTGATGAAACTGACGAAGATTCTGTCGCTGGATAATCGGGAAGATTTGGAGCAGATGTACAGACGGATGTGTTTCAATGTCTTTGCGCATAATCGCGATGACCATGCGAAGAATTTCAGCTGGATCTATGACGAACAGATGGATTGCTGGCATCCGTCGCCGACGTATGATTTGACGTGGAGCACGACCTACTTCGGAGAGCATAGCACGACGGTGGATGGAAACGGCAGGAATCCGGGGATAAAAGAACTGCTGGCAGTTGGAAAAGCGGCGGGAATGAACGCGAAGAACTGCAAAGTGATTGCCGAGGAGATTTGGGAAAAGACGCGGACGCTTGAAGCGACATACCGGGGCTGGAAATCGTAGAATCTGCGTTTCAGTGAAAATAGATGACAGAAATGTGAATTGCTTTGAAACGATAACAGTATAGACGAGAGAGCGCGGCTTGAAAAGGCTGCGCTTTTTGCATATTGAGAAGGAAAACGAAAAAATGATGCTATGGTTGAGAGCGATTTTTCGAAAAGAAAACGAGCTACGAATTGCGATTTATTGATTTATATCCGACAAAAACGAAAAAAGGTGTAAATATGAGAAAATTTTTACGTCTATATAAGTGAGAAAGTTTAGATGAAAAGGTTGTGATTCCAGTGGATTAAGAAGGCATAAAAAAGTTTACGGAAATAGAGTCAGGCGAGGCTTGTACAGTTGGAATAAAGGAGCGGAACAACTTACCCATTATTTAAGGAGAGAGAACATGTTTAAGAAAATTCCTGCCTTAATGTTACTTTGCGCCATACCGTGGATAATAGGCATGACTAAACCGGTACGCGCGGAATACATCGGCATAAATGAACTCCAAACAGAAGCAAATATCGAGTGGAAAAAAGATTATGTTGACCGATATGGAAGAACAGTTAGCGTAGATGTAACGCCAATCATTCCTCAAGTAGATAAAGTGCCGATTCAGATTGTGGAAAATCAGATTCTACCTGTAGAAAATGTCTTAAACATTTATTCTCAATCAATGATACGGGAAGAAAGAGACGAGGAAGCTATCGTACTGAATTATTTGAATCAAGAAAGAAATGAAAGGGGAGCTGTGTATATTTGTCAAGAAGGAGGAAAATTGGTTTTATTCGAATACGATGATCTGAATACAAAAATAAATAAAGAAACAACAAAATTAGAAAGCTTCAGCGGAACTCAGTATTGCTCAAATGAGGTCGATCGGTTATATCCATATTTAGACGGATATGATTTTACAGTTCAAGACAGTATAGATTATGCCAATCAAGAACTCGGAAAATTCTTCCCAGATTATGATTTGGATTTAGATATTACATGGGTGACGATTGTGCCTAATACCCGTCCATGCTATTATTGCAAATTGAGACAAAATGTTGATGGAATTCCTATTTTAATGGGTGCTGGAGATATAACGTATGGCACTGACGAAAAAGAAATGGGATTCAAATTTCCGAAAAGCTGGAAAACAAAAGGAGAAGAGTATTGGGGATGCTTTAGACCGCCAATATGGGATTTTATTGCGTATGTCGATGGTGGATATAAAATACAATTTCGACCGCTGAAAAAAGTTACTTCGGTGGTCGATGATGTGCCATTGTGTACGATTGATGATGTTATATCAAGCGTCGAAAAGCAAATTGAAAAGGGCAATATCCGCAATGTTTACGAGATGAGATTTGGATATTGCTGTTATCTTGACGAAAACGAACAAATCGTATTATATCCTGTATGGCAAATCGAGTGCGACTACTTCTTTAATCCGAAAGAAGAACAAAAGCATTACGCAGAAATGGAAGATGGGCAAGTAACGCTGGGACTGGATTATCATACGATGATTGTAAATGCTCAGACAGGCGAGTTCATGAATCCGGCTGATTTGAAAGATAATCTGTTAAAATGTCCCGATATCATTACTTGGAACGACATTACGAGATGAGAAAACACAGAATGAGGAGCTGGTGCAGAGATGTTCTGCCAGTTCCTTTTTTCATTAGCTGCATAAATCGTCAGCCTGTTCAGACAAAAAGGCAGCATAGGCAAAACGAATCAGGTTGGTGGTCTTTCTGCATATAATTATATTTGGGTATATGCAGAAACATGGGCCTCTTTTTCGGTTACTGCACATATCTCCGCAAAAACATGTGCAGAAAGCATCGAAGATATCAATAGTTTTTACTGTTATTTAAGAAAAACTTTCCGATTTCAATGACTTTTTCGACACATCCCATGCTGACAGCATGGACTATCGAATTATGATAAATCTGAAAGGATCATTCTGATCGTGAGATAAGAAAATTCAATCTCAGCAACTTGGGGACGCTCCGACAACGAGCGTCCTTTTTGTATTCATCGGAAAGGAGAAAATATGGATACGCAAATTATCAGTCTGTCGAACCAGAAGGGCGGCGTAGGCAAAACGACGACCTGCGCCAATTTGGGTATTGGTTTGGCGAGAGAAGGAAAGCGCGTGTTGCTGGTAGACTGCGATCCGCAAGCCAGCCTGACGCTCAGTTTGGGATGGAAGAAGCCGGAAACCCTGCCGGTGACGCTGGCTACACTCATGGGCAGAGTTCTTCAGGAACAACCCGTTCATGCCGAAGAAGCGATTCTGCATCATGCGGAAGGGGTGGACTTGATTCCCGGCAGCATTGCCTTATCAGGCGTGGAAGCGTCGTTGGATACACGGCAGAATGTGCTGAAACGGGTGCTGGACGATTGCAGAAAAGACTACTCCCATGTGCTGCTGGATTGTATGCCGTCGCTGGGCATGATGACGATCAACGCACTGGCAGCGGCAGACAGCGTGCTGATTCCGACCATACCGCATTATTTGTCGGTAGATGGACTGGGCAAGCTGATGGAAAGCATCGTCAGGATGCGCCGGGGATTGAACAGGGGACTGCGGGTTGAAGGAATTCTCATTACAATGGCAAGCCGCACGACGTATGCCCGTGAAATCAGCGAATTGCTTCGGACACAGTATGGAACAAAGATCAAGGTGTTTGATACCGTAATTCCGCATTCCATCAGGGCGGCGGAGTGCAGCGCCGAAGGAAAAAGCATCTTCGCGTATGATCCGAAGGGCAAGGTCGCGCAGGCGTACAACGCGCTGACGAAAGAGGTGATTCAGCATGAAAAGCAGCGCCAGAAACATCGAGCTGAAATCGGTCGATGACCTTTTTGCGACGGAAGAAAGCAGAGCGGATGCCCAGCGGGAAAAGGTGCAGGAAATCCCGTTGGGTGAGCTACATCCGTTCAGAAAGCATCCCTTCAAGGTCAAGGACGACGCGGCGATGCAGGACACAGTAGACAGTGTGCGCGAGTATGGCGTGCTTGTCCCCGCGATTGCGCGTCCTGATCCTGACGGCGGCTATGAGCTGATCGCTGGTCACAGGCGGCATCATGCTTCCGAGCTGGCAGGTAAGGAAACCATGCCGGTCATCGTTCGCGATCTCGACGACGACGCTGCCACGATTATCATGGTGGATAGCAATTTGCAGCGTGAGGAGCTGCTGCCGAGTGAACGTGCATTTGCCTATAAAATGAAGCTCGATGCGATGAAAAGGCAGGCGGGACGACCGATGAAAGAAAATCGTGACCAAGTTGGTCACAATTTCTCTGGAAAGCGAACTGTTGAGCTGATAGCCGAAAATGCGCCAGATAGTAGAAATCAGATTCAAAGATATATCCGCTTGACCGAACTGATTCCCGAATTACTGGATATGGTAGATGAACGCAAAATTGCGTTTAATCCTGCGGTCGAACTGTCTTATTTGAAGAAAGAAGAACAAACCCTTCTGCTTGAAGCAATGGACAGCGAACAGGCAACGCCGTCGCTTTCTCAGGCACAACGATTAAAGAAATTCAGCCTGCAGAAGATGCTTTCCCTTGATGTGATGCGGGCGGTCATGAGTGAAGAAAAGAAAACCGACCTTGATCGGGTGACACTGAAAAACGAAACGCTGCGCAGGTATTTTCCGAAATCCTACACGCCAAAGCAAATGGAAGATACCATCATCAAGCTGCTGGAAGGCTGGTATAAAAAGCGGCAGCTTTCGCAGGAACGGTGATGAATCATAAGTGCTTGCGAAATCATAAGCGACGTGATAAAATAAACTTGAAATAGAGCATGGACGGATGAAATGATGGCTCAAAGGAGAGAAAAAACATGTCCATTCAGGATACGGCAACCAAACAGTATGTTTCGGAAGCGGAAGTGTTTGCAGATGCTTTTAACTATCTGATTTATGATGGCGAACAGGTGATTAAGCCGGAACAGCTGACCGATATGGATACAACGCAGTATGTGATTCCATATCATGAGGATGAGAAAGGCAAGCCGGAAGCGGCGCAGAAATACCGCGATACGCTTAAAACGCTGGCGGTTAAAACGGATGATCGGTACACCTATCTCGTGCTGGGAATAGAGAATCAGAGCCATGTGCATTATGCCATGCCGGTTCGCAACATGCTATATGATGCCATGCAGCTCGAAAAGCAGGTGCGTGATCTGGCAAGCCAGCATCGTAAGGAAGGAAAAAATGGTACATCGGAAGAATATCTTTCTGGTATGAAGAAAGAAGATCGGCTGTCCCCTGTGATTACGCTGGTCATCAACTTTGGCGGAAAGAAATGGGATGCGCCGCTCAGCCTGCGCGAGATGTACGGCGAGCAGCCCGAAAAAGTCCTTCCATTTATTCAGGATTATCGGGTTTTCATGATTGACCCGATGGAGATGAGCGACAATGACCTTCAGAAGCTGAACAGCAGTCTGCGTGAAGTGCTGGCGTATATTAAATACCAGCGGGATAAGGCACGGATGGAAAAACTGCTGAATGAGGATTCAAAGTTCAGCTGTCTGGAAACAAACGCGGCACTGGTCATCAATGCTATGACGAATGCGGGAATTGCGATTGACCCGAACAAGGAGGTTGTAAATATGTGTGAAGCGATTCGACAAATGGTTGATGAAGGAATCATGCTGGGCGAGAAGCGCGGCGAAATGCAGAAGACACTCGCTATTGCTCGTCGTATGCTTGAAAAAAACTACCCCATAGAGCAGGTTGTTGATCTAACGAAGCTGACAAAACAGGAAGTTGAAGAATTGAGCAAAACAATCAAGCAGTAAAGGCTATGCTCAAGTGCTTTGAAGGTGAAAATACAAGTATGTGTGAAGCGATTCAACAAATGGTTGATGAAGGAATCATGCTGGGCGAGAAGCGCGGCGAAAAGCAGGGAAGCATGAATGAAAAACTGGCTATTGCCCGCCGTTTGCTCGAACTGAAAATGCCTGAAGAACAGGTGATTAGTGTAACGAAGCTGACAAAGCAGGAAGTTGAAGAATTGAGTAAAACAATCAAGCAGTAATCCTCAGCAGGAAAAGTGAAAAATACTCTGCAAGGCGTTTACCGAAAGGCGAACGCCTTTTTTCTATGCCCACGAGAAGGGAGGTGAAACGAAATGACCGTAGTCTTTCGAGTTGTCAAAACCAAAAACTACACGATGATGTCCAATCAGCATTTGAAGGATAAACGCCTGACGCTCAAAGCCAAAGGGCTGATGTCGGTGATGCTGTCCCTGCCGGAGAACTGGGATTATACGCTGCGGGGGCTGTCGGCAATCAGCAAAGAGGGCGTGGACGCGATCAGCGAAGCCGTCAAGGAGTTGGAGCGTTCGGGCTATGTGATCCGAAATCGAAAACGGGACGAGCGCGGTCGGCTGAGCGGGACAGAGTACCTGATCTATGAGGACTGCCACATGAACAGCCAGCCTGCGCAGGACGCGCCTGAGCCGAAAAAACCAAAACGGGAAAATCCAAGACAGGAGAATCCGGTTCAGGAAAAGCCTGTGCAGGAGAATCCAAAGCAGGAAAAGCCTGAACAGGAAAATCCCGCACAATTAAATACGAATAGATCAAACACGAATTCAGAAAAAACGTATCCACCAAATACTCAGGGAGAAAATCCTTATCCATCAATCCATCTCAAGGAAAGGCAGGAAGATGTTGCGGCGATTCGGGACAGCGTGCGGTCGCAGATCGGGTATGACTGCCTTGTCACGCCGTATAACCGGGATCGGATGGATGAGATCGTCGAGCTGATGGTGGAAATCCTCTGCACCGGCAGGGAAACAATCACGATTTCCGGGGCGGAGTATCCCGCCGAGCTGGTCAGGGAGCGGATGCGCAAGATCAACAGTATGCACATCGAGTACATCTTCGGCTGTCTTGAGCAAAACGCGAGCCGCGTCCGCAACATCAAGAAATATCTGCTGACCACGCTGTTCAACGCGCCCGCGACGATGGGCAATTACTACGATGCTCAGGTGCGATACGACCGGCGAAAGCGGGAGGAAGATTATGAAAACTGGCTCGATGAGCTTTAGAAGGGAGTGGTGTCCGTGAAAAACTATTTTCAATTCGCCTGTGAACTCGAACCCATTGACCGATTTCCCGGCTGCATGAGCAAAGACGACCTGCTTGAGAACCTGCTGCGGCAGGATACGCAAGCAGGTTTTCTTTTGCCCGAAAAGCGGACGGAAACCGCGCTTCGGGTGATGCAGCTGGAGCAGGAAGCCGAGCAGCGGACGTGCGAGATTAGCGGCGGCTGGTTTCCCAGACGGGGGCTGTTCTTCGCCGTGCCGCCGGTGGACGGAAAAGCCTGCCAGCTCTGCGCGTTGACGCAGATTGAATCCGGCAGGTGTTACCTGTTTACGCCGGACTGTACCCCGATTCTGGTCTACGCCATACAGGGCAAGAAGCTGTACTGCCTGTGAGAAGGGAGGAACATCATGAAGCAAAAACATGCGGATTCGCCCTCGGCTTTTCTTGCGGCGGCAATGGCTGTGACGGGCGCGGCGATGCTGCTCTGCCCGCTCATCGGGCAGAACACGGAAATGAATCGGAGCGCGGCAGAATATGACGACCTGCGCGTTCAGCTCAAAAGCGAGGAACCGGCGCAGGCAACGGACGCGCCTGCACAGGATAAAAGTGCCCTGCGCGTACTGCTTGGTTTCCCAAGCGCAACGCAAGAACCGCTTGAACTGCCCAAAACGGATGAATCCCCGCCTGAAATCGACATCGGGACAGGCGCAGACCTTGCGGCGTGTCTGGCACAGAACGACGATTTCATCGCGTGGATCAGGATTCCCGGCACGAACGTGGATTATCCCGTCGCCTGGACGGACGACGCCGAGTATTACCTGCATCACACGTTCACAGGGAAGCAGGGCGCGGCGGGAACGCTGTTTTCGCTGATGAAAACGGATTACAGCATTCCCAGCCGCAATATCGCCATTTATGGGCATCATCTCAAATCCACCGGCGAGAAGATGTTCACGTCGCTCATGCGGTACAAGGATGCGGATTACTATGTCGGACACGAAACCGTGCTGCTCGATACGCTGTATGAAAGCGGATCATACCGCATTTTCGCCGTGCTGAATTTTCACAGCGGCGAGTGGGACGCTTCGCAGGCGGATTTTGAAAGCGACGCGGCATTTCTGGAATTTATTCGGTACGCCCGGCGGAACGCACTGTACGACACGGGCGTGACGGTCGGCGCGGAGGATTCCATCCTCACGCTGATTACCTGTGACCGAAGCTATGGCGGCAAAGCGGGACGGCTTGCAGTCATGGCGGTGCTTGAAAAAAGCAGGAGGAGCTTATGAAACACAAAATCAAACGTCTTTTATCTTTGCTGCTGTCGCTGACGATGCTGACGGCGGCGCTGCCTACGTCGATATGGGCGGAAGAAACGGAGTTTTCCCAAGCAACAGGCGCGGAAGCAGAGCTTCCGAACGAGCCGGAAGAAACAGCCGAGCCGGAACTGCCGGTTGAATCACCGGAAGCAACATCAGAGCCGGAGCTTCCAAGCGAGCCGACGGAACTGCCGTCGGAAACCGAAACGCCGGAGGGCACGGCAGAGCCGACCCCGCAGGTTACCGAAGAACCCATGCCAACGCCCGAACCTGAAGCGGCGTATCAGGCGGGCGTGTTCGTTCTCGTCACGGAAAATACGCGCGTGTTTTCGGATGTGGATGAAACGGCGGACGAGGCAGACGGCGAGTTGTACGACGGCAGTTTTGTCCGCACCGCAAACGTCCGGGTGGAAGAAGTCCGGCAGGACGGCATGGGGCGAACATGGCTGCTGGTGCGCTATCTGTACGGCGAGGAAGAACCTGATGGAGAGATGGCGTGGACGGACACGGCGACAGTCTGGGTGATGGCGGAGGAAACCCAGCCGTCCGATGCGGCAGATTATGACGTGACGGCTTACGCCTTCCCGTTTACACCGGTGGAGCTGTACGCGGCGAATACCCCGCCGAGGCTGCAAACGCTCAGTGGCAACACGGGCGAGTTTTATGCAGGGCAGACGGTGTACGCCTATTCCGTGCATGACGATGTGCAGATTGCGTCGCTCAAGAATTACGGCGCGATTTACGCAACCCAGCACTACATCAACGAGCATGTGGTCTACTGTCTTGAGCATACGATGAACAGCCCCGGCATCCGAAACAACTCGGATGGTCCGTATAAAGTCGTCGATCTGGCGCAGTACGGGCAGACGGCGGGTTACTCCGGCATCATATACAGCGAAAAGACGATGCACGCCATCGGCTGGGTGTTGCGGCACACGTTTCCTTTCATGGGGCTTGACCGTTACGAGGATGAATGTCTGGAATGGTCAAGAGCGGCTGGACAGTTTGCAATCCGGGAAGTAATCAAGCAGCTGGAAGGTTCGCAGTACGTCCGCGATTACTGGCACATGGACGAGTTCTACCGCGCGACGGGACAAGCGCCGAAGGAATATCTCGAATATGCGCGCTGGCTGGCAGCAAATGCCCTGACCTATGCACAAATGACGGGCGAAATCACGGTGTCGAATGTGTCTGTGTCCATTGCCAACGGCGTATGCAACGGCACGGCGACGCTGACCACAGACGCGCCGCGTATCCGCATCCGCCGTTCGGTTGGAACGATTACCGGCTACACGGGCGGTGAGGACGGCACCTACGTCTATCTGAACAGCGGCGATACCATTACCGTTTCCCAAGCAGGAAGCGGTTTTTCTTTTACTGCGGAATCCGTTTCGACGGAAGATCAGGAATCCAATTTTCTGGTCGCTGTGCCGGATGAGAATATCCAGAAGGTCATCATCCCGCAGAGGGGATCGCCATATCCGCTCAAGTCTACGGAAATCCGCTTCGATATGCCGAACGGCGCGCTCGTTGTGACCAAAACAGATGCGGCAAATGGCACGGCGCTGGCGGGCGCGACGTTTGAGCTGACGAACGCTTCCAGCACGGTCGTGGCGACGCAGACCACGGGCGCGGACGGCACGGCGCGCTTTGATAACCTTCCGGCAGGAGATTATACTGTGCGAGAAGTCGGCGCGCCGACGGGCTATCTTGTCGCCGTGCCGGATAGTCAAAGCGTGACCGTTACGGCAGGCGGAACGGCTGGCGCGGCGTTTGCGGATGAACGGATTCGGGGGAAAATCCGCATCGCCAAGACGGACAGCCTGACGAAAGAGCCATTGGCAGACGCGGAGTTCACCGTCGTGCGCACGGACGGAACGGGAACGCCCATTGTGCTGACCACCGACGCAAACGGCTATGCCGAAACGGACTGGCTGGATTACGGAAAATATCGCGTGACGGAGAGCGGAGTTCCCGCGCATTACGAAACCAGCGGCTTTTCAACCGAAATCGACTGCACGGAAAACGGAAAGACATACATCATCGAGGTTGAAAACGAACCGACAAAGGGCTATATCCGAGTGGTGAAAACCGATGCGCTGGACGGTGTGCCGATTGCAGGCGTTCAGTTTAACATCTTTGATGTTTCCGGCAATCCTGCGGGCAGCATGACGACGGACGAAACAGGCTTTGCCCTGTCGCCGCCGCTGCCCAAGGGACAATATACCGTGCGCGAACATGAAAACCCAACGGGATATGTTGTGGAACTGATCGAGATACAGGCGGAAGTACGGTCGGACGAAACGACGGATTTGAGCGCGACGAACCAGCCGATTCAGGGGCGGATTCAAATCATCAAGCGGGATCAGCTCACGAAAGAAGCGCTTGCGGGCGCGGAGTTTACCATCACCAGAATCAGCGGTCTGCCCTCTCATGGCGGCAGTCAGGACGGCGAAGTGGTGGCAGTGATGACGACGGATGCGGAAGGAAAAGCGGTTTCGCCGCTGCTGACGTATGGCACATACCGCGTGGCTGAAACCAGAGTGCCGGAGCATTTTGCTGACCACTCGTTTTCCGTGGATGTGACCATCAACCAAGAAAATATGCAGACCTATACCGTCGAAGCGGAAAACGAGCCGACAAAGGGCTGGATTCGGCTGGTCAAAACGGACAGGCTGAACGGCAATCCCATCGAGGGCGTGACGTTCGACATCTACGAAAACGACGAGTACGGCGGCGAGCTTGTCGCCAGCATGACGACGGGAAAGGACGGCGCGGCGGTTTCGCCGCCTTTGCGCAAGGGCAGATATATTGTGCGCGAACGCGGCGCGACGGCGGGCTACGTCCTGGAAGAAATCGCGCTGGATGCGACAGTGCGTTCGGACGAAACGACCCAGCTTCGCGCGACGAATCAGCCCGTCATGGTGAAGCTCAAGCTCTATAAGCGCGACGGCGACGAATACGGCGGCGACGACCCGAACAGCAAGCGCCGCGACGAGCTGCCCCAGCCTGCGAACATCGACGCGACGAGTACGCGCGGAGACGGCGAGCTGACGGGCGCGGTTTTCCGCGTGCTGGCAGGAGCGGAAATCAGGGACAGACAGGGCAACGTGCTGTTCAAAAAGGGCGATACGGTCGTGAATGCGCTGACGACGGCGGGCGACGACGCGAGCGCCGCAACGGGCGAGTTGTGGCCGGGGCTGTATGAGATCGTCGAAGTATCCCCGCCTGTCGGTTATGAACCCAGCGACGCGCACTTTTTCGTGGATGCGCGGAGTGCGGCGAGCCAGTCCGAAACGGCGGTCGTGACGTATGAGGGATTGAAGCTCAACATCATCAGGCAGGGCGTGTACGCCATCGTGAAATTCCTCGGCGACAACGAGATTCACGACGATGCGGGCTTGATTGAAACGCCGGAGGAGGGCGCGGAGTTTGAGCTGTACCTCAAGAAAGCCGGAGGCTACGGCAATGCGCGTGAGTTTGAGCGGGATTATCTCGTGACCAACAGGTACGGCTATGCCAAAACCACGCTGCTTCCGTATGGCTTGTACGTCTTGAAGCAGGTGAAGGGCAAGGAAGGACACGCGCTCAAAAGCCCCGTGGAAATCTTCATTCGCGGCGACGAGGACGTTGCCAACCCACCAATTCTGACGATCAACAATCAGGCGATTCGCTATCGACTCAAGCTCATCAAGACGGATGCGAAAACGGGCAAAACCGTCAGGCTGGCGAACACGGCGTTTAAGCTGCTGGACAGCGACGGAAACGTGGTGACGCAGACGGTGAGCTACCCGACGCGCAGGGAGATCGACACCTTCTATACCGATGAAAACGGCGAAGTGACGCTGCCGGAAACGGTGACGCGCGGCATGTATTTCATTGAAGAAGTGCAAGCGCCGCAGGGGTACCTCATCCGCACGGAACGGCTCGGCGTATTCGTGGGCGAAACGGGCGATGCGCACGGCGAAGCGTACACGCTGGATATCGAAATCCCGAATGAACCCGTGATGGGCAGAGTGAAGGTCGAGAAGAAGGGCTTGCGGCTTGTGCGTCTGGCGGAGCAGGCGGACGCTTTCGGTAACATCGTGCATCAGCCCGTGTATGAGGAAGGATATCTTGCGGGCGCGGTCTTTGAGCTGCGCGCGGCGGAGGATATCGTCGGAAAAGACGGGACGCTCTGGTTTCATGCGGGCGACATGGCGGACACAATCACGACGACGGAAGCGGGAAAAGATGCGTCGAAGGAGCTTCCGCTGGGACGGTATGAGCTGGTCGA
>ERZ857827.1077-NODE-1077-length-31016-cov-13.662898_pt1 | contig 31016 bp, 28 predicted proteins | sample MGYA00519761_ERZ857827 | MGnify/ENA primary metagenome ERZ857827 (study PRJEB31778, sample SAMEA3449370) | human gut metagenome | biome: human gut; feature: human-associated habitat; material: faeces | place: United Kingdom | collected 2010/2012 ... | reverse complement strand
GATAGATCTTGATTGTGGTGTTGGAAGTGTTGTAGTTAATTTTTTAAGATAATATTGAAGGGTCAAAGTTATGAAGTGAACCCTAAATAGTTCACACAAATAAAAAAAGCGTTAGAAGAAAAATCTAACGCTTTTTTGACTTTATTCTATCTGTATTGTAGAATAATATCCATTCTTCTACAAGTTTTTGGTATTCTTGTAAAGATGTGATATTATTGTTGTGCAAGGCTTCTTTCTTTAAGATACCATGCCAACTTTCCATTGGTGAATCATCTATCGGAGTACCTTTTCTGGACATAGAAATAGTTATTCCATTAGATTTACAAATGGATTTGTATTCGAAAGATGTATATTGGAAACCTTGATCACTGTGAATGATAAGTCCATGTACATCTTTTCTTTTTGCTATTGCGTCATTTAATGTATCAATAACAAGTTGATTATTATTAAATTTTGATATTTTATAAGCAACAACCTTTCTATCATATAAATCCAATATAGTTGATAAATATAATCGCTTATTTTTAAATATTAAATATGTAATATCTGTTGTCCACTTTTGGTTTGGCCTATCAGCTTTAAAATTTCTTTTAAGTATATTAGGTTGAACATTTTCTTCAATTCTCTTATAAGTACTTGGCTTAGTTCTCTTTATATATTCAGGCTTTAAATAATATTTTTTCATTAATCTAGCTACCTTTTTATGATTGAATATTACACCATATTCAATCTTTAAGCCTTCTGTTATCCTTCGATATCCATATGTGCCTTTAGATTTTTTAAACACATTCTTAATCATTAAATAATCTAAATAATCTGGATCATCAGAGTTTCTATATTTATAATAAGTTCTTTTACTTATTTCTAAAACGGCACACATGTTAGAAAGTTTATATTTATTAATATATAAATTAATAAATGTTACTTTTTCTCTCGTTGTGCCCTTAGGAAGGCTTGGTATTTTTTTAATTTTCACATCTTTCTTTATAATCAATATTTTCTTCTTTTCTTCTACCTTTGTTTTTATTATTATTTTTTAGATGACCTTGTTTTTTATATGTATATATCATAGTTTCAATACTTTTATATGATATTCCATATTCTTTAGCTAAACTTCTTGAGCTACCTTGATTATTTATATACTTATTTACAATTTCAAGTTTTAACTCTTCGGTATATTTATTAAACTTTTGACCTTTAGAAGCTATAAAAATAACACCTATAGAAAGAGAGGTGTTATTTTACTTTAAGAGCTCTTTTTTTTTAAAGTGTCCAAAATGGGGTTCACTTCATTAATATTAGCTCTTTATCTATATAAACGCAAGTCATGCGACCCACGACACAATATATATTATGCAAAGTTCATTAAAATATTTACCCCATTTTTAATTATTTCTAATTTATAATTTACTAATTTTTATTATCTTAGATAATATTAAATTTATACTTAATTCAATAATTTTTTTAACATTATCTATATTAAAAATAAAATCTTTATATTTCCTTGAAATCTCAATAATCACTGCCGTCCGTTCAACAATCTTATTTATCTTATCCATTGAAATTTCTTCTATAATATTATCTAATTGTAGTAATTCATTATAAAATTTTTTAAAATCAAGATTATATTCATCTATTAGTTTAATATTTAAATTAGTATAGTCATTATAAATATATAATTCTAACATATGCCCTTTGCTTTCTACTACAGTACCATCAATTTTTGTAATCATATTATCACTATAAAATTCCGAAACAAAATATTTAAGCCATAAATAATCTGTATATAAATGAATAAAATATCCTATAACAAAATCATCATTTAATTTATCTTTGTATTTAACTAAAAATCTTTCTATATTTGGTATATTGTTATCTACTGATATTTTTTAGCAATAATCCTATCATCAGAACAATATTCAATTCTTTAATACAAGAATAATATTCAATGTGTTTCTTATCTAATACATCAATTAGTTTATTCTCTAAATCATTATATTCACCACAGTTAAATATAACATTATACACTTTAAAATCATTAACTAAATTAATAACTTCACCCATATGATCATAATCTCCATGTGGTGACATACGTTTATGCATATGGATTAAACAAAAAAAGATTGTTAAAAACAATCTTACATCAAGCATTTTTTAGTTTATTAACGTGACTTTTTTTTATTTTTCATAGTTGCCTCTAACATTTTTCCATTTAATTCATCTTGTTCACTTATGTCAACTTGACTTGCAATAGTATAGTTTATTGTTGTTAAATTAATTCTAGAATAAACTCTAAAGGGTCCATTGCATACATAATCATTATCATCAACTTTTTGTAAATCTCCACTTGCTATAATTCTATGTCCTTTAATTACAAAATATAATAAACTTGAATCAGCGTTTGGCCAATTTGAAGACAATAAAATGGGCATGTCTTTATTCTCTGCTACTTTAAAGTCTGGTGTATTTAATTCTATTGTAATTGAATTATCATCATTTGTTTTATATGATATCCCTAATTCACTTAAAGCCTCTAGTGATGGTAAAATATCATCTACACTACTAATTTTTATTAACATATTATACCTCCCATTTTTAGTATACCACTTATTAATTCTTTTGTAAACATTTTGGGGGAGCAAAACTTAAGTATTCTTGTAGTGTAGATTTTTGTAGATTTTTATTGAAAGTGCACAATTAATGTGCAATAAGTTTTAGAAACATATATAATATCTTCTTAAGCAATTTGTTTGTCATTAAGGAGGTATTGAAAATGACAAATTATTCTCATCTATCTTATGAAGATAGAAAAAATATTGAAGATGGATTAAATCAAAATAAATCCATAAATCAAATTGCTAAAGAATTAAATAGAAGCCATTCTACTATTTTAAGAGAAGTTGATAGAAATAGAAAATATTCTGAACCAACATCTTGGAATAATTATAAAATAAATCATCCGGATTTAGATTTATCTTGTGAAAGATTAAATCATTCTCCTTATGTTTGTAATGGCTGTAAATCTAGAAGTGGTTGTAGAAAAATCAGATGGACCTATTATGCTAGAGAAGCTCAAAAAGATTATGAAGATTTAATCAAATCTTGTAGACAAGGCGTTAATCTAACTTTAGAAGAAATACACTCTATTAATGAAACTATAACTCCTCTTGTTAAAAAGGGACAAACAACTAATCATTTATATATTAATCATCCTGATATCTTAGATTTCAGTAAAAGTTCTTTTTATCATTATATTAAAGATGGTATTTTTGAATTTGGGCCTTTAGATTTTCCTAGAATTGTTAAGTATAAAAAAAGAAAAAATTCAAATAAAAGGAGAACTAGAAAAGAACGTGAAATATTGGTTAATAGAAAATATACTGATTTCATTGAATTTATTTCTAACTATCCAGATTTAAATATAGTTGAAATGGATACTGTTGAAGGTTTACAAACAGAATCAGACTGTTTTCTTACATTACTTTGGAGAAAGTCTAAATTCATGCTTATATTTAAATTAGAATCACAAACAACTGAAGAAGTAACAAGAATTTTTAAAACATTACAAACTCTTATTCCTTTAGATACTTATAAAAATTTATTTCAGGTTATTCTTACTGATAATAGCCATGAATTTTTCGACGTTAATAATATTGAATGTATTCATTCAACCGGTGAATATGTTACTCATTTATTTTTTTGTGATCCACATGCATCTAGTCAGAAAGGATCAATTGAAAAAAATCATGAATTTATTAGATATATTTTACCTAAAGGTTCTTCTTTCAAAAATATTACTCAAGAAAACTGTAATTTAATTATGAATAATATTAATTCATTATGTAGAGATTCATTAAATGGCAAGTCACCTTATGAAGCTATGTTATTCTTATGTGATGAATATATATTGAAATCATTAAGTTGTTATTATATTGAACCTGATAATGTTGATTTATCAAATAATTTATTAAAATAAAAATAATTATATCAAAACTATAATTATTCTTACGACAAACAAATTGCCTAAATTCATTAATTTAACCATAATGTAGGCATTGTGCACTTAGTTTTAAAAAAGGTACAATTCCTGCACTTTTTGACGTGGAACTAAAGTCCTTTGCCGCTATATAATATACCACATTTTTTTTATTTTTGTTCTATTTTTTTATTTTAACGACTAAAAAATGTGCATTTTCTTATAAAAATACACATTTTGGATCGTAATGCACTTAATTGTGCACTTTATTTAGAATTCAATGAAAATTTAAATCCACTTAATTTAGAAAGCAAAATTAGAGACACCGGAGATATATTTACTTTAAAACTTTATGAATCATTTTTAAATTATATTGATGATAAATTCAAAAATTCTAAAGATAGAAAACTAATATATAATATCAAAGAAACTCGCAAGAGAACTCTTATTACTTCCGTTGGATGTATCACAGTTAATTCTACCTCTTATATTAATAAACAAACTAAAGAAAGATTTGTTCTTCTAAGAGAAATATTGCATCTTAAGCCATATCAACGATTGACTAACGAAGCTGAATACCAATTAATTAAGTATGCTATGGATGAAAACATGTCTCAATCTGCACGTCATGCTTTAAGAAATACTATTATATCTAGAAGTACTGTTTCAAAAAAAATAAAAGTTTTGGATGGTACTATTGAAGAAAATATTACTAGAGTTGCTTATCATCCTGACACTCTTTACATTGAAATGGACGAAATTCATGCTAATCTTCAACATGGTGGTAATAAAATATGCCCATGTGCTATTGTTCACGAAGGATATAAAGAAAATTTTGTAAAACGAAAAGAACTTAAAAATATTCACTATTTTGCTTCCTCTAAATTAACTTATGCTGAACTTTGGGAAGTTGTGTTTAACTATGTTGATAAAAGATACGTCATTGATAAATTCAAAACTATTTTTGTTTCTGGCGATGGAGCACCTGGTATTAAAGATTATACCAATTGCTTTCCAAATGCTAAATTTGTTCTTGATCCATTTCATTATATTAAAAAACATTTAAACTACATATTTAAACAAGATATTAAACTAAGAAATATAGCTGATAACTATATACGTAATAACCTAATTGATGATTTTAAAACTCTTGTTAATTCTCAAATTGAAAAGTACTCTGAACAAGAAAAATATATTAAAGAACATATGAACTATATTCTTAATAACTTAGAAGGGATTAAGAATCAAAAGCATCCTGATTATAAATGCCATTGTTCAATGGAAGGCCATGTTAATCAAGCGTTTGCAAGACATATTACTTCTTCACCTTACGGTTTTTCAGAACAAGGGCTAGAAAATAAACTTAAATTACTTGTTTATAATGCAAATAAAATAGAATTAACAATTGAAGACTATTACAACTTAAAATATGGAATAAATTCATATGAAGAAATTAATATTAAAATAAACAAGTTAACAAATATTAAATATGACCAAAAATTATCTTCAAATAATCGTCTAGAATATAAAATAAACACTCAATTACCAATCTTAGATTCAACAAAAGAAAACAACAAGCTTAAAGAATTAACTTCAATAAGACAAGAAGTTTATATTATTTAATATATAAGGTTAAGTACAATTATGTACTTAACCAAATCACATTATAATACCCTTATATTGTCAAGGGTAAATATATTCGTTTCACTCACCATTGACAATAATATAGTTTATCGACTAAAATTAATTTAATTATAAAACTTTTTAGGAGAAAATCTCCACACTTATTCTACACTAACCTAATTCATATTCTCTAACAACGATCCTCTCATCTGAGCAATATTCTATAACAAATTTGTTTTCCCTCTTACAAATTAAAATACCCATAGTATTATTGTTACTTATTTCTTTTATATTTTTATCTATGTAATTCATATACTTTTGAACCTGTGAAATATATTCAACTTTAAATTGGGTAACTTTTAATTCAATTACTACATAACAATTAAACTTTATATTAAATAATAACAAATCTATATAATGATTTCTATCACCTATTTTTATTTTATATTCACTACCTATAAAACTAAATGAATTACCAAGTTCTCTCATAAATGATTCTATATCTTCCAATATTAAATTATGTAATACTTTCTCAGTAACTATTTCAATATTATTTTTATTTCTAATTATTATAGGATTAGGGACTAAATCTTTCACTTCAATTTCATCAGCAAGCATTAATTTGTTTTTAGTTTCATTAGGTAATCTTTCATATTCCTTGTTTCTAATTATTTCTCTTAATTCTCTTTTAGATAAATTTCTTTCATATGCAATATTAATATAATATATCAATTCATTTTCATCTTTAATAGATAATAATTCAGAATAATGGCTCCAAGACAATTTGGTCGCCAGTGGCGACCGTTTTTCATCTTTAAATATTCTATAATATTGTCTAATACGTCTCAATGTTCTCTCATTATACTTTTTTCCAAACTCAACAGCCAGTCTAATTGAATAATCATTTAAAATATTATCTCCATACTTACTACCAGCTTCATCCAACAATTTACCAACCTCAAAATATGTAATAACTTTATGCCTTTCCTTTGAATAATCTTTTACTTTTGAATATATTTCATTATCAATTAATTTGTTTTTTATCTCATTGTAATAATTCATATTACTCCTTCCTACGGACTACAAGTTTCTTTTTTTAACTTATTACTTTTGATTTTAAACATAATACTACCATCTTCATCTGTTCTATATATTTTTGAACCTTCTAAATTATTTAGTATTTCTTTATTAGGATGACCATATCTATTATTCTTACCAACACTAATTATTGAATATTTAGGATTAATTGTATCTATAAATTCTTTACTACTACTTGTTTTACTTCCATGATGTCCTGCTTTTAAAACATCAATATCTGGTAAGTTATACTTATTTAACATTTCCTTTTCGGTAGTACCTGAAGCATCTCCCATAAACATAAATTTATAACCATTAAGTTCTGTATAAATTACATTACTATTATCATTTTCATTATCATATTCTTTTGTTTGTAAGAAATGTAATTTATTGTTATCTATATTTAACTCTCTAATACATGAATAGTATTTAATCTTCTTTTTATCTAATACTTTTATTAATTCTTTTTCCAAATCATTGTGAGGTCCACAATTAAAAATTACTTTTTCTACTTTGAAGTTTTCTACTAGATTAATAGCTTCTCCCATATGATCGTAGTCTCCATGTGGTGATTATCGGTTAAGCACACGTATGCAAAGTCTTTATTTACAAAGAAAAAGAAGTATCAAAATGATAATTCTAAAAATTTATCTATTTATTAAAATTACTTCTCTATCTGATTCTTTCAATAATGAAAAATCTTTCTTTTCTTCAGTGAATAATCGTTCTATTCTTACAATCCTATTATGAGTAAATGTTTCATGAAGTACTATTGATACATCTTCGTCATCATAATAATAGTCTTCATTCAAATAATATGGATCAAAAATATAAGCAAAATTATCATCGATTTTTGTTATTAACACATAATGTTCAACACTCTGCCAACATCTTGCAATTATAACACCATTATTATCTACTGTTTTCTTCATATCAAACAAGTTAACTTTATCTTTACTTAATACTCTGCAACTTATATTAAAATTTTTATTTTCATTGGCATATTTTACAAAATATCTTGCAAGTAACTCTGCATGTTTTCTGGAAGTTCCACCTTTGCCAATGATCCCATCTTCACCTTCTACATCCAATGTATATTTATAAACTGCTTTTATAAGCGAAACTGGTACATCTTCTCTATCGTATAAATAGGCCAGCGCATTTATAAACGAAGTGGTTCCACAATCGTACTCCGTATTTTGATATCTTAATGGTATTTTCATTTTATCATCTCCAACAATTATTATATCATACTAATTCATATTCTCTAGCAATTATCCTGTCATCTGAACAATATTTTATTACATATTTGTTATCTTGTTTGCAAATTATAATTCCTATAGTTTTATCTTGATTAATCTTTCTTAAATTTTCATCTATATAATTCATATATATTTGTATTTGACCAATGTGTTCTTTCTTAAGTTCAGTTATTTTTAATTCAACAACTACATAACAATTATACTCAATATTAAATAATAACAAATCCATATAATTAAAGTTGTTACCTATTTTAATTTTATACTCACTACCTATAAAACTAAATGAATTACCAAGTTCTTTCATAAATGATTCAATATCTTCTAATATTAGATGATGTAATGCTTTTTCAGTAATTATTTCTATATTATTTTTATTTTTAATTAAAATAGGATTAGGTACTAAATCTTTTACTTCAACTCTATCTTTATATATTAGTTTATTTCTGGTTGCAACAGGTAATCTTTCATATTCATTATTTTTTACTATTTCTTCTAATTGTCTTTTTGAAAGATTTCGTTTTGACACTTGATTAATATAATAATTAATCTCATTAATGTTTTTAATTGGTAATAGAATTAGACAATGACTCCAGCTTAATTGTTGCACCAGTGGTGCAACTTTTTCATTACTAAATACATTATAAAATTGTTTCATTCTAAATAAAGTGCTTCTATTATATTTTTTACCAACTTCAATAACTAATTTTTTAGAGTATTCTTCAATTATATTATCACCATATTTTCCGCCTGCTTCAGTTAGTAATTTACCTATTTCAAAATATGTTATAACTTTGTGTCTTTCTTTTGAATAGTCTTTTATTTTTGAATATACTTCATTATCTATTATTTTATTTTTTATTTCATTATAATAATTCATATTTACTCCTCTCTATGGACTACAAGTTTCAATTTTTAATTTATTATTTTTAATTTTAAACATAATACTACCATCTATATCTGTTCTATATATTTTTGAATCTTCTAAATTATCTAACGCTTCTTTATTTGGATGTCCATATCTATTATTCTTTCCAAAACTAATAATTGAGTACTTTGGATTAATTTCATTTATAAAATTTTTACTAGAACTTGTCTTACTACCGTGATGTCCAACTTTCAATACATCAATATCTTGTAAATTATATTTTTCTATTAAATCCTCTTCAACTTCAACGCCAGCATCTCCCATAAATAAAAATTTATGATTATTAAATTTCATATATACAACAGAGGAATTATCGTTCTCATTATCATAATCTTTATCATTCAAAAAATATAATTTATTACCATCTATATTCAATTCTTTAATACAACTATAATATGGTATTTTCTTTTTATCTAATGCTTTAATTAAATCTTGTTCTAGTTCATTAAACTCACCACAATTAAAAATCACTTTTTCCACTTTAAAATTATTAACCAAGTTAATTGCTTCTCCCATATGATCGTAGTCTCCATGTGGTGACTATCATTTATGCATACGAATTTTTTGTAAAGAAAAAAGAATTAATTAATATTTAATTCCTTTAATTGTGCCAAAATCAGTTCAGTACTTCTCTCTATAAATTTTTTAATATTTTCTATATTAAAAACAAAATCTTTATGTTCCTTTGAATTTTTGATAATTATAGATGTTTTATCAATAATGGTTTTAATTTTATCCATTGGGATTTCATCAATTATACTTTCTAAGTAAGGTATATCTTCATAAAATATAGATAAATCCATATTATATTCATCTAATAATTTTATATTCATATTCGTATAATCATTATAAATATAAATACTTAACATATTTCCATTACATTTTACAATACTACCATCAATTTTTGTTATCATATTATTATCTTCATCATAAATTTCTGATATAAAATACTTAAACCATAAATAATCAGTATATAAATGAATGTAATAGCCTAAAACAAAATCATCATTTAATTTATCTTTATATTTATTTAAAAAATTATCTATATTAGGTATAGCAGTGTCTTCACTATCTAAAAAGTGGCTTTTTACTTTAGTTTCTCCTAAATGTTTTGAGATATCAGGTGCAATTGATCCTATTAATAACTTGTGATTATCTTTTTTTATAACTTTATTTATCTCGTTTGCAACTGCCATATGTATTACTGAAGATGCCATATTATTATCACCATCCTATAATTATTATATCACACTAATTCATATTCTCCAAAAGCAATTCTTTCATCTGAGTAATATCCTATAACAAACTTGCTTTCTCTTTTGCATATTAATATTCCCATTGTATTGTTATTATTCACTTCTTTTGCATTTTTATTTCATTATAATAATTCATATTACTCTTTTCTATGGACTACACGTTTCTATTTTTAATTTATTATTTTTAATTTTAAACATGATACTTCCATCTTTATCTGTTCTATATATTTTTGAATCAATTAAATTATCAATTACCTCTTTATTTGGATGACCATATCTATTATTCTTACCAACACTAATAATAGAATATTTAGGATTAATTTCATTTATAAAATTTTTACTAGAACTTGTCTTACTACCGTGATGTCCAACTTTCAATACATCAATATCTTGTAAATTATATTTTTCTATTAAATCCTCTTCAACTTCAACGCCAGCATCTCCCATAAATAAAAATTTATGATTATTAAATTTCATATATACAACAGAGGAATTATCGTTCTCATTATCATAATCTTTATCATTCAAAAAATATAATTTATTACCATCTATATTCAATTCTTTAATACAACTATAATATGGTATTTTCTTTTTATCTAATGCTTTAATTAAATCTTGTTCTAGTTCATTAAACTCACCACAATTAAAAATCACTTTTTCCACTTTAAAATTATTAACCAAGTTAATTGCTTCTCCCATATGATCGTAGTCTCCATGTGTTGTAATTAAATAATCTACTTTTGTTATCCCTAAACTCATCAAATAAGGAATTGTTTTATTTTTAACAATTTCATAATTATATAATCCTCCAGTATCTATTAATATATTTCCCTTATTATATGGTAAAGTAATCAAAGAACTATCTCCATTACCAACACTAAGATAAACTACATTAAAAGAAGGATTAAAATACATATAATATTTATGCAATAAAATAAAAACAAATATATATACATTTTTATAATTATATAAAAACATATAAATAAATATATAATATAAAATAATCAAATAAATATTAGGTTTAGAAAAACATATAATTCCAAATTTACTAATTTCAATTACTCTAGAAACATATTCCAAAATATTAACAAAAAAAGATAAAATATAACTCATAAAAGGAAATATAAAACTAACTATAGATAAAGGGAAAATAATTACACTAACAAAAGGAATAAAAACTATATTTAAAAATATTCCTAAAATATTAACTTTGTAATAATTATATATTGTTATTGGAAACGCAACAAAAAAAGATAACATAGATATATACAAACTTTTTCCAATTTTATTCTTATGTCTTTGAATATTTTTATTAAAAAGTATTAATGAAAATGAAATAATATATGAATATTGAAACGAAACATTATATACATACATAGGATTAATTAAAAGCATAATTATAAGCAAAATACACATTATATCTATACTCTTTATCTTTAAATTAAAAACTTTATTTAAAGCAAATAATATATACATAATAGTACTTCTCACCACAGAAGGAAGAGTGCCCACCAATAACATGTAAAAAACAAGAAAATTTATTACTATAAAATAATTATAAAAATTATTATATGAAATCCTTTTTAAAATATAAAGAATACATGAAGCAAACAAACTTATATGCATACCAGATATAGAAAATAAATGCGATATACCATTACTTCTAAAACTATTTAATATTTGACCATCAATTAACGAAGTATCACCAAGTAAAAATGTTTTAACATACTCTTTTGCCTTAGGCAATTTATTAATTCTACTTATAAACTTATTCTTAATATAATACAATACATTAGAATTATTACCAATTTTTACTACATCATTTGCCACAACTTGATAGTGTATTTTATTATAATAAAGATATTTTTTATAATTAAACAAATTAAAAACATCATTATTATTTGGTTCTTCTAAAACTCCTTCTACCTCTATTTTATCACCTATACTAACATTTTCTAATATATCAAAATAATTTATAACCAATCGTTCTGAAGACTTTTCTTTTATATATAAAATTGTTTTATCACTAGAACACTTTATTTTATATACTACCCCAACAAAAGAAGTTTCAGTTCCATCAAATTTACTATCAACTCTAAAAATATTAGTAAAAATAATAACCAAAATTAAACAAACAATAGCACTAACTTTAAACAAATATCTATGTTGTAATATATTCTTTAATTTTCTCAAACAACGCTTCTCCTATACCAGAAACATTAAGCAAATCATCAATAATTTTAAAATAACCATTTTCTTCTCGATATTTTATAATAGCTTTAGCCTTCGCTTCACCAAGTCCATTTATACTCATAAGTTCTTCTAAAGTTGCCGTATTTATATTAATAGTCTTATTAACATTCGTAATCGAATCATTAATTTCCGTATTAATACAACCATCATTTTGAATATTTGGACAAACACATTCTTTATCTATAACTTTTATTACCGTATCAACAATATTAGAATTCTTAACCTCTTCATCAGTATATATAATAATAACCATCTCATCAGTAACTTTCTTTGATAAATTTATATTATCAGTATTAGCGTTTTCCATTAACCCACCAGCTATGGTTATAACATCAATTATTTTTTTATCAGAGTTTATCTTATATACCCCAGGTTTCTTTACAGCTCCTTTAATATCTACATATACCAAATCATCTTTTAAATCAACTTCTACCTTCTCCACTTCATTAATAACAACTTGATTATCAACTAAATTCTTTTCTTTACTCTTTAAATTAACTTTAACAAAAACTATATAAAAAATAATCAACATAAATAAAAAAATAGTCATTACATATTTATATTTTTTTAAAAATCTTAACATCATATCCTTTCTTTTGGTCCTTCAATAATATTATTATAAATTTTTTTTCAAATTACTTCTTTTTTTTATTATTTTTTTCTCATTTTAACAATCATTAAATAATTTAAAAATACTAGATATTTGTCGACTTCTTATCATATCTAAACAATGTCTTTAGTAGCATAATATAATTAAGTACATATAATAATTATGGTTGGCTAATGTACTAACTTTTTGAATAAAATAGGCAAACACACATAAAACAACTAAAAAAACTTGACAAGACAAAGACAAATATTTATAATATTCAGTCAACCGAAAGGATATGGACCAAGGGGGAATTTCTATGAAAAAGGCTAAATACATAGTACTTATTGTTTTAACTTTTATATTAGTAATATTACCAATCACGCTAAAAGAAAAAGACACTAATAACGATTACTCATATATAGAAAATAATAATATAAGTACAAAAACAGAAAGTATCATAAGCTATGATTATAGCAAAGATATTAATGATTATAAAACAAAATATAATAATAACGAAGTCGTAGGTATTATTAATTTTGAAAATACTGATTATTCTAAGCCAATAATGCAACACAATGATAATGATTATTACTTAAATCATGATGAATATATGAATTCAAATTATCGAGGAGCTGTTTTTGCTGACTACAGAATAGATATCATTAATAGTAGAAAAATACTTATCTTTGCACATAATGCTAAATATATTGATGCTAATTTCAAAATACTAGATAATTACTACAATTATGATTATTTTAAAAATCATCAATTTATAAGCATTACTACTAATGAAGGAAAAAAAGTTTATCAAATATTTTCTGTTTATGTTGAAACTAGTGATTTCAGTTACATGAATGTAAATTTTCCAGATGAAGAAAGTTGGGTAAATCATCTAAACAAGTTAAAGAGTAAATCTTTATATGATACTTCCGTTGAAGTAAAAGAAGATGATGAAATTTTAATACTACAAACTTGTAGTACACATGATGACTATAAAGACTATAGTCAAAAATATCTATTAATAATAGCAAGGAGGGTTAAAAATGAAGAAAAAATTTATTAAAAATAGTAAAAAAATTTTCTATACTTTATTTGTATTTATTTATACTATAATGCAAATAATTTCACCTGTAATGGTTAGTGCAAACACTAGCATAGATTTAGATAATTTACCAACTAACCCTGAGATTGGAGATATTTACAATAGTACTGTAACAGCCGGTTCATTAGAAAATGAAGGCGATGTTTTAGTTACAAAAACTGTTACTAAAACAAATACTCTAGGAGAATACACAGTAACATTTAATATTAAAGGTAAAAAAGTAACTACTTCAACAGAAATTAAAAAGCCTTTATATGCTGTTGTGGTATTTGACCGTTCTGGTAGCATGAATTGTACTAAATATAGTTATTGGATGGGAAATAAGTATTGTGCAGAAGTCGGCAACAAATGGGAAAGTGCAGTTAATGGTGCTAAAACATTTGCTGAAACTTTACTTAACAAAGTAAATAATGCACAAATTGCTTTAGTAGGTTTTTCTAACGATGCCAAACCTCTAAGAGAATTTGCTAATACTAATTTAGATAGTACTGATTTTGGCAGTGCAAATGGAGGAACAAACTTACAAGCTGGATTATTAAAAGCTAATGAATTACTTAGTGACACAAGTATTCCTGAAAACGCCGTTAAATATGTTGTTGTAATAAGCGATGGCCAACCTACATATTATTATGACAATGAAGGTCATACAAGTGGAAATGGTAATTCAACAACAAAAGAAACATATGAAGCTACAATAGGTGCTGCTACAACATTAAAGAATCAAGCAGAAATATTCTCTATCGGATACATGTTACCAAGTGGTACGGTATACGGAAATAAAACAGCAGCAGATATTTTAACCGAAGTATCTTCTCCAAATAAAGAAGGTTCAACTATTAAACATTATGTAGATGGTAAACCTGAAGATGTGGCAAATGCATTTACTAATATAGCAGAGGAAATAAGTACAGCTAATGCTGGAACAAATGCCCAATTAACAGATAAATTAGGAAATGCCTTCTCATTTGTAGATGGTAATGGAAACACTTACACATCTAGTAATATAAGTGAAATAACTGAAGAAGGGACATCATTTAGTTTTAATATTAAAATAGATGAGAATTCTAGTAACGGATGGCATCCTACTAATAACGGATTTATTTTAAAATACACTAACTATAAAGGAGAAGAAGTAACTTTAAATAGTGAATCTGACCCATTAGTATACTGGGAAGCAAAACAATATAACTATGTTATAAAATACTACTTAGATGATACTAATGGTAATCCAATCGCTATTGAAAATGGAACTGCTCCATTAAATGAAGAAATTAAAGTAAATGAAGAAAAACATTTAAGTAGTCATATTGGATATGAATATACTGGTGGTGATAAAGACTTCAACATTTCTAAAAATGAAGAAGAAAATATTGCTATTATAGTGTATACTAAAGTTAATTATAACTATGTAATTAATTACTATAAAGATTCTATATCAGAAGATAACTTTATTAATAGAGTAACTGGAACTGCTAACTATAAAGATACTATTAATGTAGAAGAAGAAAAATTCTTATCAGGTTTAACCGGATATGAATATACTGATGGTGAAAAAACTATTACTATATCAACAAATAATAATGAAAACATAGTAAACATTGTTTATACTAAAAAAGATTATGAATATACTGTTAAATATTACTTTGATGGAGTTGAATCTATACCTACTTTAAGTAAAGGTGGTTATTCTGTATATGGTTCTGTATTATATGCAAGTGCATATAACTTAACAGAAAAAGAAATTGAAGATAATAATTTAGAAAATTATATTCTTTCACCTGTTAATCCATATAATCCTGAATCAATAGTAATCAATACTGAAAATAATCTAATAAATATCTACTATGTATCAAAATCTAATATTACAAATCAAAAAGTAACAAAAAACACTAATGATATTATAACTAGCACATCTGATATTGTTAATTACAATATTAATTATACAGCTAATATTAAAAATGCTATTGGAGAAGTAAAAGTTATAATTAAAGACACATTACCACTAGAAATAGATACTACAAAGAGTAACTTAAATGGTGGAAGTTATAATGCAAGTAACAATACTATTACTTGGACAAAAATATATAATATTGAAGAATTCACAACAAATTATAACATTGAATTAAATATATCTTATTCTGTAGCATACAAAAATATTGATGCTGATAAAAGTTATGATGAAACAGTATATACTAATAAAATTAATGTATGCACAGACATAACTTATAACAACAACATAATTAATGGTAATTGTGTAGAAGATAGTGAAGATATTCCTGTAGAAATCTATGGTGATCTTGTTGTTAAATATGTTACATATGAAAACAATAAAGAAGTAATATTAATACCTACTATAAATGAAAATAATAAAGTTGGTACTCCATACAATACAAAAAAAGAAAACATATATGGATATGAATTCGTAGAAGTTAAAGGTAATCCAAATGGAAAAATAACAGAAGGAACTACCACAGTTATATATGTTTATAAATTAAGTAATGGTAACTATACAGAAGAAGAAATAGAAAAAACAAGTTCTGAAACAATAGATAGTATAGATTCAGAATTTAATTACACAATTAAATATAATGTAACTATCAATGATTATATCGGAGAAGCTACTACTACTATTACAGATAACTTACCTTATGAAATTGATGAAACTAATTCTAACTTAAATGGTGGAGTTTATGATAAAGAAAATAATACTATTACTTGGATAATTAAATCTAATATTACCGAAAACAATAGAACCGTTACATTTAACAAAGAAATTAGTGTAGTATATCTTAATATTAATGATGCTACAGTCACTAATGAAGTAACAGGTCAAACTGTATTTGGTAACACTACTACTAACGGTAATGAAGACGAAACAACAACAATTGTTGATACAGGAAAAGTTATCGCTCGTTATATAGAAAAAGATACAAACAAAGAATTACAACCAAGTATTGAACAAAATGGTTTAGTAGGAACATCTTACGAAACAAAAGCTGGCGATACTTCTACAGGTAATTTATATGGATATAAACTTGTTAAAATAGAAGGTAACGAAACTGGCAAAATTGTTAAAGGAACTACTTATGTTACTTACATTTATGAAAAAAATAACGGAAGTTATGAAGAAGAAATAGTTAATAAAACAGGTAATGAATTTATTTCAAGTATTAATTCTCCATTTGAATATGAAATAAACTACAACGTAACAATTAACGATTACATTGGAGAAGCTACTACTACTATTGTTGATACATTACCTTATGAAATAGATGAAACAAAATCTAACTTAAATGGTGGAATTTATGATAAAGAAAATAAAACTATTACTTGGATAATTAAAACGAATATTGATGAAAATAATAACACTATTGAATTTAATAAAACAATTGAAGTTATATATATTGATATTGATAATCCTATTGTTTCAAATAATGTAACAGGTCAAACTGTATTTGGTAACACTACTACTAATGGTAATGAAGATGAAACAAAAACAATTGTTGATACAGGAAAAGTTATTGCTCATTATATAGAAAAAGAAACAAATGTTAAAATAGCTAATGATACTACTTATAATGGACTTGTTGGTTCTACTTATGTTACTGAAGAAAAAGATATTGAAGGATATTTCTTAAGTACAATTGAAGGCGAAACAACTGGTGTATATGATGGTGAAAAAGTTATTGAAGTTACTTATATATATGAGAAAAAAGGTCAAGGTGGTGACATTAACCCTCCACATACTGGACTTGATATCATGTTACATTCATCTAACCTATTTAATATATTAGGTATTATAACTTTAACAGTTATGCAAATCATTAAAAAGAAAAAAGAAACTAACATATAAAAAAAGAACACTCATCAGGAAGTGTTCTTTTTTCATAACAAAAATAGTAAATATCTTTAAATATTCACTATTTTTTATCAATTAACTTAGCCATTTCCCTTGAAAATAAAGTAGCACAGGTCTTCCTAGAAGGATTCTTATACGTATCACTATATACTAAGGCTTCACCAAGTAATTCCTTATTATATTCCCCTTCTTCAATCATACTATGATAATTTTTAAGTATCTCTAAAGCTTCATTGCGACTCTTTCCAATCAACATATTAGATAATATTGATGTACTAGAAATAGCAATAACACAAGCTTCTCCATGAAACTTAATATCATCTATAATATCACCATTAAACTTAACATATATATCAATATTATCTATACAAGAAACATTATTAGAATTAACCTTAATATAGCCATCATCACCTATTCCCATATTTCTAGGATTTTGATAATTATCCAAAATAATAGTTCTCTTAATCTCTGGATCCATTACAATATCTCCTTCCATATATTACTACTATTCTTAAGAACATTTATAAGTAAATCTATTTCCTCATAAGTATTATAAAAACTAAGAGTAATACGACAAGTATTATTAATATTAAAAACATTATTAAGTATTTTAGCACAATGATTACCAGCTCTTACACATATATGATATTTATCCAAATAAAGTGCAGTATCCTGACTAAATACTCCCTTAATATTAAATGCCACTGAAGTAGAATAATTATCTCTATTATATAATTCTATAAAATCTAATTCACTAAGTTTTTTTATCAAATAATCACGTAACTCATGTTCATACTTATTTATTTTATCTAAACCTACATTATTAATATATTCAATAGCAGCATTTAAACCAATTACTCCTTCAATATTAGGAGTACCAGCTTCTAATCTATCAGGTAAATCTTTTAATTCAATATATCCATCCTTATTAAATATAGCATTCATACCACCACCATATTCAATAGGAACTAAATCTTTCAACAAATCAAATTTACCATACAAAACCCCAATACCAGTAGGTCCATACATTTTATGACCAGAAAAAGCCATAAAATCAATATCCATATCAACAACATCAACTCTACAATGTGCTATACTTTGTGCAGCATCTACCACCATTAAACAATTATGTTTATGAGCAATTTTAGATATTTCTTTTATATCTCTAACATCACCAATAACATTAGTAACATGAGCAATAGATATAACTTTAGTTTTCTTAGTTATTACACTTTCTATCTTTGACATATTTATTTCATTTTTTTCATCTAAAGGAATATATTTAACTTTTATACCTATTTCTTTTTCTAAAACAAACCATGGCAAAATATTTGAAGCATGTTCAGATAAAGTAATCAATACCTCATCATTCTTACTTAACTTATGTTTAAAATAACCAAATACAATATCATTTAATCCTTCTGTAGTTCCTTTAGTAAATATAATTTCACTAGAATGATTAGCCCCTATAAAATTTTTAACATTTAAACGAGCCTTATCATACATATCACTAACTTTATGACTAAGTACATAATCACCACGATGTATATTAGCAGTATAATTATTATAATAATCCATTATAGCCAAAGAAATAGCATTAGGCTTAAGCGTTGTAGCACCATTATCAAAATATATAATATTATTTTTTAATATTTCAAAATCTTCTCTATTCAATTTTATCACCCCCAGTATCTATTAATTATATCTAAAACAATTTTTCTCTTTATAATATTATTATCCATATTAGATAAAAGAAAACCTTTTATAAGTAACTTAATACTATCAGAATAACTTATTCCTCTTGACATAAGATAAAATATAAGTGAATTATTAAATTGTCCAATATTAGAAGAATGAAAGGCCTCCACATCATCTAAATCAATATACATATTAGGTTTAACCATAGCATTATTATCACCCATTGTAACAATTCTCGTATCCTGATTTAACTTACATTTAATATTATCTTTATAAACATAACTATTAATTATAAAATTAATATTACCACTATCAACAGAGATACATTTATTATATATATTACTAACTGTTTTCTTTGCCTTATGATATATATCAATATTATACTTCTCTTCTAATTTACATATTGAAGAAAAATAATAATCTACACGAGCTCCTTCTTTATCAAGATTAACCAAAATATTCTCAACTACAGAATTATTATTATAAAAACTATACACTTTTAAATAACCTGTAATATTATATATAATTTTACTATTAAAATTATTATCTAAAGAAATAATATTCAAAGACGCATCATTAGCAACAATTTCTATACTAATATCAGTACAATTAACAAACTCTAAATAATAATTTTCTCCATCCTTTAAAACAATTTTATTGTCATTAACAATTGCATTACCAATTTCAACAATAATATTATTATTCATTAATATTCTATTCATACGACTATTCCTTTGCATCCACGTTTGTCATATATTTCTCATAACCATTTTCTTCTATTTCTAAAGATAATTCATAATCACCACTATCAACAATCTTACCATCATATAATACTCTAACATAATCTGGCTTAATATAATCTAAAACCTTTTGATGATGTGTAATAATTAATAAAGTAGCATCTTTATTCTCTTTAATATAATCTTTTATATTTGAAGAAACTATTTTTAAACTATCAACATCTAATCCCGAATCAAGTTCATCTAATATAATTAAGGAAGGTTTTAACAACTTCATTTGTAATACTTCATTTTTTTTCTTTTCACCACCAGAAAAACCAACATTTAAAGGTCTATGTATTAAATTTTTATCCATCTTTAACTCTTCACTAGCTTTTTCACATTTCATAATAAAATCATAAAGACCTACTTGTTTACCTTCCTTGCTAGACATAGCTGTTCTCAAAAAATCCTGATTACTAACTCCCTCTATTTCCATAGGATATTGCATAGCCAAAAATATACCCATCCTGCTTCTCTCATCAACAGATTTATCTAGTATACTATTACCATTAAATAAAATATCACCAGACATAACTTTATAATTACTATCACCCATAATAACTCTAGACAAAGTACTTTTTCCAGTACCATTAGGTCCCATCAAAACATATATTTTTCCGTTATCTAAACTTAAATTAAAATCCTTTAATACAAGCTTATTATCTACCATAACCGATAAATTAATAATATCTAATTTCATTTTTATCACCACACAAATATTATATACTAAAAAGAATTTTTTTTAAAGTAAAATAAAACAATATCCTAAGATATTGTTTATTCTACATACCAAGTATTATCAATATTACAGCTTTGACTAAGTGGCTCCGGATTAGGTTTATCAACTATTGTTAAAATAGGCATCGGAAATGCTGTACCAAACATCATACAACTACCAGGATGTAATACTTTTATTCTACTAAGAATCGTTTCACTAATATTAGGAATAATATCACTTACAAACTTTAAATCCCTAGGATGAAACATCTTAAACATAATAAAATTAGAACATTGACTAATTGCAGTTTCACTAATTTCTGATGGTCTTTGTGATATAAGTCCTAAAATTATTCCATACTTACGACCTTCCTTAGTAATTCTTTCAAATATATTATAACCAAGTATTTCAACATCTGTATCATTTTGAACATATCTATGTGCTTCTTCAAGAATAATATGAAAAGGAATAGAACCCCTATTTGGTAATTTAACAATATAGTCAAATAATAATTTAGAATATATTTTTACTATAACTTTAGCAAATCTATCATCTACATAATTAATATTAAAATTAATTATTTGTGCTTTTCCATTATCTTTAGCTAATATAGTATTAATATATTGTTCTTTAGTAATAAATCTATCATAAATAAAATAATTAACATAATCACTATTCATCAAAGAATTAAGCCTAATCTTTAATATATTAGCATAGTCAAATACTTTATTACTATTAAATATACCCTCGCTAATTAATGCAAACTCCAAAGAAGTATAAAAATCCTTTATTGTATAAGCATAAGATCCATCAGGAAAAGAAAGTTCAAAATCATCCATACAAAATCCTTCTAAATAACTTATAACAAGTTCAATATCAGCAAAATTACCTGACTCCTCAACATATATACATTGACGTAAAGATCTAGCCCATCCACCTTTAACAAGTTTAATCTCTAAATTAATTTCATTAGTTGAAAACTTTGATAAAATAGACACTATCTTATTTCTAGTTTCACTATGATTCTTACCTGAAAAAATAACATCCAACAAACTTCTTGCTATAATATCATTCTTCTGTTTAATAACACTTTCATCATTCTTACAAAAATAACATACAAGTTTTAATGCTTTCTCAATAATAGGAATCTGTCTAGTATCATTAACGTTAAGAAGTAAACAAATATCATCTACGCCAAGTAGCCAAAAAGGTATTCTTAACAATTCAAAATCTTGACTTTTTAAATCTGTTGTATATACTTTATAATTTAAATTAGGATTTACCTGATTTATATTAACAAATGCTCTTTGATACTCACCATAAGCATCAAATAAGAAAATATTAGTATTATATGGTAACCTCTTAGCATCATAAAAAATACCTTGCAATAATCTCGATACTGAATAACTTTTACCACTACCAGTATTACCTAATATAGCAAAATGATTGGCAAAAAAAGAATTAATATTTAAATATACATCATAAGAATTATACAAAAAAGATTTACCAATCTTAACAACATTCTTAGTTTTATCAACATTATAAATAATATCCAATTCAGGACCACTAATAATTCTACATTCACTTTTAAATGAAGGTTTTGTTAAGTTTCCATAAATAAATTTATTATCTTTAATTTCTCCAATCAAAGATACCTCCATAACAGAATTAGACATATTACTAACTTCACCAATAATATGATTATCAAAAACTACATTTTTACCTATAATATTATCTATATCATATACATTAACACTTAAAGCAACATAAACATTATTATCTTTTATACTAGTAATCTTTCCTAACATTATAACCACCTTTATTATCTAATACCATTATATAACAAACAAGTATAAAAAACAAGAAAAAAAGAACTACCATAATAATAGTTCTAATACTTCATAATGGCGCCTGATGTAGGACTCGAACCTACGACCTATCGGTTAACAGCCGAGTGCTCTACCGGCTGAGCTAATCAGGCATCTCTTGCAAAGTACTAGTTAATTATATACTATTTTTTCTTGTTTTGCAATACTTTTTTTATATTATTTTCATTTTTTTATCAAAAATAATACTCACAATTAATATATGTCAAATTAGAATAATTATTCTATCTATTTATAAACAACAGTACCAATATTTTTATCTTCTATAATATCATCTAATGCATTAACATTATCTATATTAGTAACAACAATTTTTATATTATTATCTCTACATATTTCAATTGCTTCCATATCCATAACCCCAAGGTTTTTATCAATAACTTCTTGATAACTAACTGTATGATACATTACTGCATCACTATACTTATTAGGATCTTTATCGTATACACCATCAACATTTGTCAATTTAATAATAATATCTGCGTCAATATCTTTTGCTCTAAGTGCAGCACCTGTATCAGTTGAAAAGAATGGTTTTCCCGTTCCTCCACCAAATATTACAACATTACCATCAAGAAGAGCCTTCTTAGCCTTATCACTATCAACATCATCAATAATTTTAACAGAAAGACCACTCTGATTATAAGCCTTACATCCTAACTGTAAAAACATATCTTTAAGAACTAAACTATTCATAACCGTTGCTAACATACCAACATAATCAGCCGTTTCTCTGTTCATTGCATGAGTATCTCTACCTCTAAGAAAATTACCACCACCACAAACTATTCCAATATAAACACCTTTATCATGAATTCTTTTTATTCTTAAACATACTTCCTTAATATAATCAAAATCAAGTCCATGACCATTTTTACCAGATAATGATTCTCCAGATAATTTAATTAAAACTGTTTTATTCATTTTTCCTCCAAAAAAGATATATAATTATATCTTTAAATATTTTTTAACAGCACTATAACTACCAAACATACCTACTACAATACCAATACCAAGTAAAAGTAATGAAGATAAGTAAATAAATGGATATGGTTCTATTAACATTGCTAAAGAAGAACCAAATAATTTACCATCAAAATAATTATATAAAGATGTATAACCATATATCATTAAAATAATTGGAATAATAGAACCAAGAATACCAATAAATGAACCTTCAATTATAAAAGGTATTTTAATTGAAATATTAGAGGCTCCTACTAAACGCATAATCTCAATTTCCGTTTTTCTAGAAAATATTGCCAATTTAATCGTATTAGCAATTAAGAAAGCCGTAACTAATATTAAAGCTACTACAGCTCCAATACTAACTTTTCTAATAACATCAAAAACAGTAATCAACTGATCAACCATATCTTCTCCATAATTAACCAATTCTACCTTGTCTATTTTCTTAATACTAGAAGCAGTATTTTTAATTTCTTCGACTTCTTTAACTTTAATTAAAAAACTATCTAATAAAGGATTAGTTTCATCAGTCCAATTATCAACTATAAAACTAAAGACCTCATCTCTTTCCTTTGTTTCTTCTGCATATTCTTTCTTTGATTTAAACTTTATTTCTTCAATATTTCCCATATTAGTAATTTTTTTCTGAATATCTTTTACTTCATCTTCTGTTGTATCAGACTTCAAAAATACAACCATAGTAACATCTTTCTTAATGGAGTCAGTCATATTTTCAACATTATAAGACAAAACAATAGAAATACCTACCACAATTAAAGTAATAGCAATACACGAAATAGAAGCTAAAGAAAGAGAAAAATTTCTAATAACGCTTTTCATAGCATCACGAAAATATCTACGTATATTTCTAAAGAACTTCATAATACTTACCTCTTTCGTAATCTTTTACAATCTTTCCTTCTTCTAACACAATAACTCTTTTTTGCATTTTATTTACAATATCTCTATTATGTGTAGTCATAACAATAGTTGTACCCATCTTATTAATATCATCTAAGACTTTCATAATTCCCATACTAGTATCAGGATCCAAATTACCAGTCGGTTCATCGCATATAAGAAGTTTAGGATTATTAACAATAGCCCTAGCTATACACAATCTCTGCTGTTCACCACCAGATAATTGATTAGGATACTGTCTAACTTTTCCCTTAAGACCAACTAACTCTAATACTTCCATAACTCTTTTTTGTATTTTTTTCTTATCGACAGCAAAAACTTCCATAGCAAAAGCCACATTTTCAAAAACTGTTAACTTAGGTAATAATTTAAAATCCTGAAAAACTACTCCTAATTTTCTTCTTAAAATATAAACTTTCCTATTCTTAAGTTTTGCTACATTAACTCCACCAATAATAATACTTCCTTTATCTGGTTTTTCTTCTCTATATAACATCTTTATTAAAGTAGACTTTCCACTACCAGAAGCCCCAATAATAAAGACAAAATCACCTTTAGAAATAGTTAAATCTATATCATATAATGCAACAGTACCCGTTTTATAGGTTTTTTGCACATCTGAAATTCTAATTAAGTCCATACTACACCTCTTAACAATTATAACAAATTAATCTCTAATTTAAAATACATTTATAACATTTAACATATATTTACATTTACTTTTCACCAATCGTCTCATAAGCATCTGTTATTAAAAAGAACGCACTAGGATCTAATTCTTTAATAACATCTCTCATAAAAAGATACTCTGAAGTCGGTATAACACACATAAGCATTTTTCTCTTATCATTAGTATACCCACCTCTAACATCAATAATAGTAAAACTATGATGCATAGTATTTAAAATAAATTCTTTAATTTCTTTTTCTTTATTTGTAATTATATAAAAAGATTTCATATCAGATACACCAAGTATAACTCTATCTGTAATTAAACTAGACACATAAAGAACAACCAAAGCATATAAAGCATTAGCAACTCCATACACAAATCCACCCAATACAATAATAATACTATTAACTATTCTAGAAGCATTACCAATAGATATCTTCAAATACTTATTCATTAATTGATACAAAATATGTAACCCACCAGTAGTATAACCAGCTTTCATTATAAGTCCCGTAGCAAAGCCAGTAATAATACCTCCATACAAAATAATAGCAACAATATTAACTTGACTTAAATCAATCCACTTTACAAAAGGATAAGTAGCCGTCAAAAAGAAAGGAAATAACAAAGATCCAATAATTGATTTTTCTGTTTCTCTTTTTCCAAGCAAAACAAAACTAAGTATCATAAACAAAATATTAATAATTAAAACAAATAAACTTATATTTATATTAAAATATTGTTTTACAATTAAAGCAATTCCTGTAGATCCACCAGTTACTATATTGTATGGAGAAATAAATAAATTAAAGCCAAGAGCTGATAAAAATGTTCCAATAACAAACAAATTAAATTTTTGAATCTTATCACCAATATTAAGTTTCTCAATTTTTTTTACATTATCATCCTTCATTCAAATCACCCTTCATTCCTATCTCATAAGCATCACTTACCATAAAAAATATATCTTTATCTATTTCTTTTAAAACATCTTTAACAAAATAATATTGATTAGTAGGTATAACAACCAAAAGTAATTTCTTTTTTTCATTATCATAACCACTTCTAGCATCAATTAAAGTAACTCCATTAAATATAGATAAAATATATTCTTTTACTTCATCATAATGTTCTGTAACAATATAAAAAGTTTTACATTTACTTCTACCAAATAATATTTTATCACTTAATGTTGTGATAATATATAAAACAACATAACCATATAATATTGTTTCCCAAGGAAAAACCAACTTACTAGATAATACTATAAGTCCATCCGTAATCCGCATAGCTTTACCCACTGTAATATGCGTATACTTAGAAATTATTTGATTAATCGTATCTGTTCCACCAGTAGTATAACCAGACTTATATACAAGTCCATAACCAATTCCCGACAAAACAGCTCCCATTATCGCCAAAATTATTTTCTCAACATTATCAAAATTTATAATTGGAATAAATACCTCCGTAATAGAAACACATATAGGAAATAAAATAGAACCAACCAAAGACTTTAAAGCAAAATCCTTACCAAGAACAAAATAAGCTATAATTAAAAGAATCATATTAGTAATAAGTATAAATAATGAAGGTTTAACTCCAAACTGATTTAAAACAATTGATAAACCACTAACACCAAAACAAACAATATCATTCTTTAAAAAGAAAATATTAAACGCAAAAGCAATAATAAGACAAGCTAAAAATAAAAATACATATCTAGTAAGTATAGGCCTTTTACCCATAATCTTATTAACTGCATCATTAACCCTTCTTCTTCTTACAAAACCTAGCATTTATTTTTTCACCTTCAATCCAGCAATAATAAAATCATCTATTTTACCATCTAAAACTCCATACACATCACTTGTTTCATAACCACTATCATTATCTTTTACCAAAGTATAAGGACACATTACATAACTTCTTTTACCAGAGCCAAAAGCAATAGACATTTGTCCACCATTTATTTCACTAAGTTTATTATTTAACTTATCCATCTCTAATGCATATAATTTACTTTTCAAAACTTCCATAGCTTGAATTTTATTTTGAATTTGACTTCTTTCATTTTGACAAGTAACCACAATCTTCGTAGGTAAATGTGTTATTCTAACAGCTGAATCTGTTGTATTAACACCTTGTCCACCAGGTCCACTACTACGATATATATCTATTTTTAAATCTTTATCATCTATTTCTATATTAATATTTTTATCAATCTCAGGAGTAACTTCAACAGAAGCAAATGAAGTATGTCTTCTCTTATTAGAATCAAAAGGACTAATTCTAACTAATCGATGAACACCCCTCTCACCCTTTAAATATCCATAAGCATTAATACCTTTAACCAACATTGTTACACTTTTAATACCTACTTCTTCACCATCTTGCATATCTAATAATACTACACTATAATTATTATCACTTAAGTATCTAGAATACATCCTATATAACATATTAGCCCAATCACATGCTTCAGTTCCACCAGCACCAGAATGAATTTCTAAAATACAATTATTCTTATCATATTCACCACTTAAATATGTACTAATCTTTAATTTATCTACAACAGAACTTAATTCAACATATTCACTATTTAACAATGACATAAATTCTTCATCAACTTCATCACTCAAAAGTTCAATATTAAAATTTATCTTATTCTTACATTCTACAATAGGATTAATCAAATTACTTAAAAAACTCTTCCTATTTATTACATCATTCTTATCAGAAGAAGACCAAAAATCCACACTATTAATCCTACTATCTAGCAAAGATAATTCATCTATCATACTATCTAAGTCAAAGAGACCTCCATACATCATTAATATCATTCAAAAGTTCATTATATTTTTCAATCATTTCTTTTTTATCCATCATATACACCTACTCAACTAGACTAATTATAGCAAAATAATGCCAACTTGTCTATATAAAAAATTATAATACAAAATCATATATTTTTAATTATATGCAATTTAATCTATAACTTTTTATAAAAAAATAAAGGCTTAAAACCTCTATTAATTATTTAATCAACAATTCTGTTGATACTACTCACTATTATTATTATCTTCAAGTTTAACTAATACTTCTCTTGGTTTAGAACCATTTTGAGGTCCAATTATACCTCTTTCTTCAAGCAAATCTACTATCCTAGCTGCCCTATTATAACCAAGCCTGTATTTTCTTTGAATTAAACTAGCACTAATTTTACCACTTCTTATAGCAAAATCAACAATTTCATTATATAATGGATCATCATATTCTTCTTCAGAAACATAACCATCATTATAATTATCTTCTCCACTAGAAGAACTATTATCCATAGTTATTGATTCATCATAGCAAGCTTTCTGTTGACTTATAGTGAAGTCAACAATCTTCTGTAACTCCTCTTCTGAAACAAATGCTCCTTGAATTCTAGTAGGTTGATTCTCACCCATTGGCAAAAATAACATATCACCTTTACCAAGTAACTTTTCAGCTCCCACCATATCTAAAATTGTTCTTGAATCAATTGAAGATGAAACAGCAAAAGATATACGTGTAGGAATATTTGCCTTAACTACACCAGTAATTATATCTGTAGAAGGTCTTTGCGTAGCTACAATTAAATGTATACCAGCAGCCCTTGCCATTTGTGTAATTCTCATAATTGAATCTTCTACTTCTTTAGCAGCCACAAGCATTAAATCAGCTAACTCATCAATTATAACAACTATATAAGGTAATTTCTTATATTCAGGATTTCTCTCACAAAATTCATTATATTGACTAATTTTCTTACACTTAGTATGTTCAAATAATTCATATCTCCTCTCCATTTCAGATACGATATTTTGTAATGCAACTGAAGCCTTTTTTGGATTAGTAACAACAGGGCATAATAAATGTGGAACACCATTATACATAGAAAATTCAACTTTTTTAGGATCTACTAATACTAATTTGACTTCCTCTGGTCTACTACGCATAAGTATTGATGCAATAATACAATTTATACATACTGATTTACCACTACCAGTAGAACCAGCCACCAACATATGTGGAGTATCATTAATTTCAACCCATCTAACTTTACCCATTATATCTTTACCAAGACCAACAGCCAATAAGTTTTTTTCATTAACGGAAGGCATACTAGAAAATACTTCCTTAAATGATACTGCAGCATTAACTTTATTAGGAAGTTCTATACCTATTGTACTTTTACCAGGAATCGGAGCTTGTATTCTTACATCCTTTGCCGCTAAAGCTAAAGCAATTTCTCTCTGAATACTAAGTAATTTATTAACCTTTGTTCCAGCTTTAAGTTCCATCTCATATTGAGTAACAGTTGGTCCTATATTAACTTGAACAATCTTTCCAGATATTTCAAATACTTTAAATACTTCTTCTAACTTACTAATACATTCCTTAGCATTATTTTCATTTTCTTTATTATTAACATTCTTAGCACTTTTTAACAATGATATAGGTGGAAGTTTATAATTAGGATTGCTTATAACTTCCTCATCCTTCTTAAAGGCAGACTTCTCTTCATCCATAGCGTCTTTTATAGGAATATCTTTATCAACATTAATATCATTATCCTTAATATGCGATAATTCTTCCATAGAAGATATAATAATTCTTTTATCTTCTACTTCTTCATCTTTAACTTCTTCTTCCTCATTACTTTCCTTAATATCTTTTTTAACTTTCTTAAATTTAGGAACTTTTATTTTCTTAACTAAATCTATTAAAGAAGTATTAAATACAAGAATAAGACCAAGTAATGCAATTGTAATAAGTACTATATATATACCATCTGAAAATGCCCAATCAAAAGTGTATCCAAATATAGCTCCTATCATTCCACCACCAGTATTACTAATAACCTGAGGACTCCTAAAAGAAGACATAACATTAGTAAAAGTTTCCGTAATTATTTTGCTACCACTATTTAATTTAATATATTCTCTATGACAATACACAAGTAAAGTCAAAGAAATCATATAACTTCCAATAAACTTAGTAGTTAATAAATTAGGCATTTTTCTTTTTACTATTAAATATAACCCAAGTATTAACAAAATTATTAAAAAAGGTGCATAACAAATTCCTGTTAAAAAGACAGCAAAACTTCTAAAGAAATTACCTGCTCTACCATAACCTAAAATACCTATCACACAAATAAGTACAATTAAAACACCAAGTATTTCTTCAGAATATTCAAATTTTTCTTTTTCTTTCTTTTGTTTTTTCTTAGCCATATTTATACTCCCTTTACACTAACAATTATACCATTTAGCCATTTTATTGTAAAGAAAAAGAAATATAGTTTGTAAAGTTTATCTATTATCAAAATAAAAGATAATACTCTAAATATTATCTCCAGAGTGTTGACAAAGTTCAATACTCTTTTCTTTTTTGAAAAAATGTTGTATAAT
>ERZ857827.1066-NODE-1066-length-31341-cov-6.405964_pt1 | contig 31341 bp, 30 predicted proteins | sample MGYA00519761_ERZ857827 | MGnify/ENA primary metagenome ERZ857827 (study PRJEB31778, sample SAMEA3449370) | human gut metagenome | biome: human gut; feature: human-associated habitat; material: faeces | place: United Kingdom | collected 2010/2012 ... | reverse complement strand
CGTTGACAGCCCCGCCCGCCTTTGCTGGTAGGCAATCAAGGGGCGACAGCAAGGAGTGCTGCCGCCCCGCACTATTATTCAGAGAGGGGGAATTTCCATGACAGACCAGAAAGCCTATCAAGAATATATCCAGCGCAGGTACAACGCCTCTTGCAAGGCTGTTATCCGCTGTGCCTGACAGCGTCCGTCCGTGCCGGAATTATGTAGAGCTCCACATAATTCTGTTGTATTTCCCAGCCTTTTGTGATACTATTTTGATACTAATAAACTTTACAGCCGAAAATAGCAGGTGGAATATTAACATATTTGCGAAAGTTTTTCCTGCGAAATCACCTCAAATACACCCTACTATATCTGAATTTGCCGAGTTGCAATGATTCCAAGGGGATACTGACGGTCATCCTTCCGAAAGGGTATATTTAATGTGCCACGGAAAGCGTTGTAATTCTGGCGGAAGAATCTTTCTTGGACAGAATAGTCATCACCCAGGTTGCTCAATACTTCTCGCCAGCGCGCAAAGTAATAATCCATGCTATTGCTTTCAGCCAGATCCAGTTTGGCCAGAAGCAGATTTTTGATCAAGTCGACAGCAGTAAGAGGCATACCCCTGTTGTTCAGAGACTCAAACAGCGTATAGGCATCCGCGTGATTGGATACCTCAATCATCACCAGGATTGCTGAGTTTACCTTGTCGAGAATCTGAAACAGGGTATGCAAGAGATTCGAGGATTCCGCTATATCAGCTTCAATTCTCCTTTTGAAGTAATTGAAGCCGCGAACCATGCACCGATTCCCTGCGTATTTAGGCATGGCACGTTGCGGTATCAAGCCTACCCGTGCCATGAGCCCCATGTAGTCATCCAGGTTGTTGCCTTGTACCTGTGGAACAACGCGCATATCTTGGATTGTTTTCTTCAAAACCAATTTGCGCTTGAGCTGAAGAACATCCGATTGCTGATCCTCATCGAGATCATTTCTATGGCTGTTTAAGACATCATAAAGTGCAGCAAGCAACAGGCTGATGGTTGTGAGACGCTGCTGGCCATCGACAACTTCGAACTTGGGAAGGAGCGTATTGGTTGTGGAATTGATGCAGATAATCGAACCGAGGAAGTACCCTTCGTCGTTTTCTGACAGGTCATCGTACAGGGCAGCCCATTCCCTTGTTCCCCACACATACTCACGCTGATAACGCGGAATTTCAAACACGACACGCGAATCCGGATCAAGCATTTGTGAGATGGGATACTTGTTGACGTTGATGTTGTTGATATTCATATATAAGCTCCTCGATTAAGTCAGACTCTGTGTTTGATACGGCTTCCCATCCTTGTTATAGGTCAGGTTGAACACCAGATCACTTAACCATTTCTTGAAATCCTGATTATCCGTATACTGCTTGAACAGCTCCATATTGTCCGCCATGATCGAGAAGATGACCTTCTGAAGCACGCGGTCGCTTTCTGTCCGGGCTTCCTGCTTATCGCTGTTGCGCATGGCGTTTTGATACTGTTCATCCCGGCTAACCATCGCCGGGATTTCAAGAATCTGTCTGCGCACATTGTCCGCATCGTTCCAGTCAATGTTGCCGAACATATCATTGAAATCCGAGAGAATAGCAGAGAGCACATCCATCTCTGGCTCCTGCTTTCCTTTGGCGGTGCTCGTCGGCACAGGCCCAACCTCGGCATCCTCGTCCGGGAGAATCAGCGAAATGGTTTCCTTTTTCTCGATGCGGTAGCTGTCCAGATCAATGGCTTCAAGGATTCCCTGAGACAGATCATCCTCCTGCGGAGAGGGCAGCTTGGGAATCAGCATGTTCAGGAAGATCGACAGTTTCTCCCACTCCGGGTTTCCATAGGGCAGAATGGCGCTCAGGAAGCCATAGGTGCGGACGAATCCCTTTGCCGCGCTCTTGAACTTGATCTGCCCATCCGTGTCGAGCTGCTTGTATACGGCTGCGCAGGCATCGAGAGAAGGATCAAGCTGGTCACGGTCTGCGCCGTCCAGATAACGGTTGACCAGCTGCTCGACGTGCTCATCACTGAACACCTGATAGCTCTCCATATCGGCAATCAGGTCATACAGCTTGTTGGGATCGGTTTCGCCAGAGAGCAGTGTGGTCTTGTAGTAGCGGGAAAAAGACTCAATGATGTCATTCGGATCGTTGAAGAAGTCCAGCACGAAGGTGTCATACTTTTTCGGGCAGGAACGATTCAAACGGCTGAGGGTCTGCACCGCCTTGATGTCGTAGAGCTGCTTGTCCACATACATGGTGTGCAGCAGCGGTTCGTCATACCCGGTCTGGAACATATCTGCCACGATGAGAAAACGGTACGGTTCCTTTTTGAACGTCTTGGGAATGGCGGCGTCCGGGAAGCCGTTCAGCCCGGCTGAGGTTACGGCAGGCGCATCCTTGTCCAGCTGCTTCTCGCCGGAAAAGGCGATGATGGCCTTGTACGGGCTGTGCCGGTTGGCCAGACACTTGTTCACAGCGTGATAGTATTCGATACAGCGCTCAATGCTGCTGGTGATGATCATGGCCCGCGCCTGACCGCCAATCTTGCCCTTGGCGATGACCTGCTCGTGGAAGTGGGTGACCATCATGTCGGCCTTCTGCGCGATGGTGAACGTCTGATTCTCGACAAAGGCGCGGAGCTTTTTCTGCGCCTTTTTCTTGTCGAACATCGGATCATCCTCCACCGTTTTCTTCAGCCGGTAGTAGCTGTCGATGGGCGTATAATATTTCAGCACATCCAGGATGAAGCCCTCCTGAATAGCCTGCTTCATGGTGTACACGTGGAATGGGCGGCGCTGCACCTCACCCTTTTCGTTCAGCAACGGATTGCCCTGCGCATCGGTCAGCAGCGTGCCGAAGGTTTCCAGCGTCTTGTTTTTCGGCGTGGCGGTGAAGGCAAAGTAGCTGGCATTGGTCAGCAGCTTCTTGCCCTCGCACATCGCATTGATCTTGTCCTCGTTATCCATGTCAGGGTCGGACATGATGGCGGACAGCGTCATGTTCATCTTGCCCGCGGTCTTTCCGTTCTGGCTGGAATGTGCCTCATCGATGATGATGGCAAAATGCCGATCCTTGTGATCCTCGCCAATGTCAGGGAGGACATACGGGAATTTCTCGATGGTGGTGATGATGATACGCCGCCCGTCCTCGATGGCTTTGCGCAGATCGCCGGAATGCTCCGCCCATGCGACGATATTGCCCACCTGCGCAAACTGACGGATGGTATCGCGGATTTGCTTGTCCAGCACCACGCGGTCAGTGACCACGATGACGGAGTCCACCAGCAGGTTGCCCTGTGCATCCTCCAACCCGGTCAACTGATGCGCCAGCCATGCAATAGAATTGGACTTGCCGCTGCCCGCGCTGTGCTGGATGAGATAGCGCTTGCCAACGCCGTTCTTCTTCACATCCGCCAGCAGGCTTTCCACCGCCGTCAGCTGATGATAGCGCGGGAAGATTTGCTTATACCGGGTTTTGCCGGTTTCCTCGTCCTTTTCCTCGACCAGCGTGGCGTAGTTCTCGATGATGCGCGAGAGCATGTCCTTGGTCAGAATCTGCTTCCACAGGTAGTCCGTCATCAGGCCGTCCAGGTTGGGCGGATTGCCCGCGCCGTCCTTGTAACCCTTGTTGAAGGGCAGAAACCAGCTCTCCTTGCCCTGCAGGCGGGTGCAGAATTTGACCTGCGCATCGTCCACGGCGAAGTGAACCATGCAGCGGGTGAATTGGAACAGCAGCTCCTTCGGGCTGCGGTCACGCTGGTACTGATAGACCGCATCGTCCACATTCTGCTTGGTTAGCTGGTTTTTCAGCTCGAAGGTGATGACCGGCAGGCCGTTGATGAAGATGCACAGGTCCAGCGACAGCTTCGTGGCGTCGGGTGAGAAATGGAGCTGGCGCGTAACGCTGAAGATGTTCTTCGCATACAGCGCTGCCGCAGCGGGGTTGTTCACGCTGGGCGTCATATAGAACATGACGAGGCTGGCGGGATAAGCCTTGATGCCCTTGCGCAGCACATCCACAATACCGCGCTTGGTGATCTCGTCGCGCACGCGGGCGAGGAACTGCGCCGTCTTCTGCGGGCTGGTTTCCAGCTGAAGTTTTTTCACAGCGTCTGGCTGGGTGTCCTTCAGGAAGCGGAACAGGCGCACCGTGTCCACAGCGTCTTCCACGTTGAAGTCGTGGCTGTGGCCCTGCTCGTAGCCGTTGTGCTCGACGAGCCATTTGACGATCAGGGATTCAAGGCCGGATTCGCTGGTGTTTGTAAACATGGCATATTCCTCCTGATTACTGGAGTTAATTCAGACAGCCAATCTCATCAACTTGAATCGAGTTCTGTATGTTTAGTGCAGAATTGAAATAATCCCTGGAGTATCGCATGTCTGCATCAGTGGGCGAGAGCTTAACTCTTTCTTTTAGTTGCTCAATACTCGACACACCAAAAAGTGCAGAAATTCTCAGGCAGAATTCCTTTGATTTCATTTTTCGCCATAGGGTTTGTTCACTTTGATGGTAACAATAGGTTGTTGGGAACCAATAAGCACTCCATCGATGCTCGAAGCCTAATGGTTGACCCATTTGATAAAGAACTAAGTCGGCATTCGATATGGATTCTTTTGTGAGAATTGGCTTGCGTTCTCGTTGGATAAGAATACTGCCTTGCAACGTATAGAGATGAGGTTCAGGACACTTGGGCTTGCATTGTTCTTCAATCATGCAGCAATGCTTTTCAAACTTGAAATAATTACTAGGCTCAACATAGTTATTATAGTTATCACGATTCAGAAAGTATGTATGCGCGAGCATATCGTGGAGTTCTTTGTATTTTTCCAGATGAAGTAGCAAGGCGGTGGTGCAGATGAAAAGCTCCCAAATCATGAAGTCATACAATTCAATGGAAATGATACCCTGATCAGGTTTTCTCTGTGTATGCAGCGCATTATACAAGCGCTCAAACAAATCGGTGATTGTCGAAGCGAACGGGAGATTGCTATAAAAAATGCTTTCGCAAAAATCCATGAACGCATCCCGATATCCTTTGGTCTGATCGATGGCAAGCAGTAGTCCTTCATCTTCCGGCTTATCCTCTGGAAGAACAAATCTTTGTGCTGTCTCGACAAACAAATCAGCTGCATGGCGAAGCAGAAAATCAGCTTTGGTTGGCAAGGTTCCTGTATATCCCCGTATCTGCTTGATGACATCCCGGATGGGCGACAAATCAACCACATCGTTTTCCAGCCATTCCGGTTTTGTCCCGAGTGCAGGCTTTCTGTACTGCGGCATATCGTAGATATTCCGCAGCAACTTTTCATATTCGACCTCATAGCGGTCATCTTCTGTTGTAAGGTCGAAGTAGATGCGGCTTTTCAGATAATGAGGAATATATGCTTTTCCGTCCTCGTTTGCCTCAAAAGCAATCGGGATAAACTTCTCCTGACTTACTTTTCCGTATATTTCTGGGGAAATGATGACTGTCTCATCGCCAACTCCGCCTTGCCGTGCATCTGCTTTTTCGGTATACGTCTTATCACAGATGATGAGTACCTTGTTGACGGTTGGGTCGTTAACCGACTGTTCCATAAAAGCATACTTGTCGTGGCCGGGCTTCAAATCCCATACGTCAAGAATGACTTCAACGCGATTCGCCATCAAGCGCTCAGCTAGTTCCACAACACGAGCTTGTACTGCCCATGAGTAGGAAATAAAGACCTTCCGTGAATCCTCGCTCATCATTCATCCCCCTGTTCGTCAATATCGTTACCATCTTCGTCACCTGGTGCAATTTCTTCATACTTTTCGTACTCAGGAACCTCAATGCCTCGCACATCCACCTGCCCGGTGACGACATCGGAGATCAGGCGGGTTTTCGTATCCTGCAAGCATGCAATCTGCCGCTTTAGATTTGCGATAGCTTCATCATACTTAACAAGCGACTGCTCAATGTGCTCAACAATCTCGTTCTGCTCTTCAATGGGTGGCAAAGCCGAGGTCAGCCTCAAGAAGTCCTCGGGATAGAGACGGCGTCTATGCTCTGCAATACCGCTTGAATATGCTTCAAACAGGCTTTTTACATGCGGAGTGCGCAGAAAATAGTGCAAATATTTCACATTGCAATTCTTCGTTGCATAGTAGATACAGTACGCGGGGCTCACAATACCATCGTAAGCAGAAATCCCGTAGCTGCCATTGCGGGCACGCATGATATTCATAACCAGATCGTTTTTGTGAACAACCTTATATCCCGCCAGTGAAAGCGCAGGCTTTATGGTGGCGAACTGTTCATCTTCCGTCAAATCTGCGCTGGGCTTAACGCCATAGTGTTTCGATACAGATAGAAGCGTTTCAGTGCCCATTTCCGAATGCTCTACACGCTCACGAAAAAGGCGCTTGTTCTGATAAACCCGCCAATGCGCCGGAATACGTCCAAATTCTTGTGTTTCAATATACTCCTTATATTGCTCCACACCATGCAACACGGCATTTGTTGTTTGATGTGTTTTCAACTCTTCAAATAGAGCGATTTCTTTCCTCTTTGCCGCAATGAGCCGATTGATTTTCGACACCTGCCAGTCGAGGTAGCGCACAATCTGGTCTTGTTCCTCGCGGGGAGGGACGGGAAGCAGGATGGTTTTCATCTCGCTGTATCGCGTTGTCCATAAATCTGCGACAATGCCCCGCCCATTCCGATAGAACTCTTCCGAAAATGGCTGACTGCGCAGAAGGTAATGGGCATAGCTTCCGGTTAGCTGTTTACGTGGTTGAAGGACAATGTTAATCAGAGAAACAGAGCCTTCAAGGGCTGACACGCCACAGGAACCTTTCCTGTCAGAACGGCTGTTGATGACAAAGTCTCCAACACACACCCTTTTGCGGTTATCTCCATCATCGGTTTTTGCTGCATTCTCCAACTGAGGAAGGATTCCATTTTTTGTGACAGAAAGGGGAGGAAAATCACGATCGGACACCTTCTCTTTACGCTGCGAGAACAAGTGGACAATCTTTTTCACGTCCCATGTAATTGGTACAGAAGGTATCCAATTTGTCCCGGTTGGTTTATACGCTTCATACCGCTTCATCCCTGAATCCCTCCAAGAATCTCCGCCAGCATGCCGTCTGTCTCCTTTTCCAGCGCTTTCAGGTCGGCCACAATGTCCTCCATCGGGCGCAGCTGCACCGGCTTGTAGAAATACTTGGTGAAGCTCAGCTCATAGCCGATCTTCGTCGCCTTGGGGTCGATGAACGCGCCGGGGGCATAGGGACGCACCTCGGCGTCCATAAAGGCCTCGATGCCGCCCTCGTAGCGGAACGGGATGATCTCCGTGTCGGTCTTGGCCTTGTCCGGATGGATGCGGCCCTTCTTGTCGCGGACGGGGTTGCCCTGCTCATCCAGGAGAGGCTGCTGCACGGACACCTTCCAATAGCCGAACTCGCTGTTCGGGAAAATCCGGCTGACCTCGCTTTCCTCAAACGCCATAAAGATGCGTACGATCTCCTGACGCTGCGCCGGGGAAAGCTCGCAGTTCTTTTCGCCCATGTTCTTGCGCAGGGGCGTCTTGATGGCGGTTGCGTCGATGAGCTGAATCTTGCCCTTGCGGCGCTTCTCCTTGCGGTTGGACAGCACCCAGATGAACGTGCCGATGCCAGTGTTGTAGAACATCTTTTCCGGCAACGCGATGATGGCCTCTACCAGATCGTTTTCGATCATATAGCGGCGGGCGTTGCTCTCACCGCTGCCCGCATCGCCGGTGAACAGGCTGGAGCCGTTGTGCACCTCGACAATGCGGCTGCCCAGCGGGGTATCCTGCTTCATTTTGCTGATGTTGTTGAGCAGGAACAGCAGTTGACCATCGGAGGAGCGGGGAATCATCGGAAGCGGTTCGCCATCAGCGGTGGCGGCGTTGAAGCGAGTATCGAGGATTTCCTTCTTCTTGCCGCTTGCCATGCGTTCGGCATCGGTCTTCCAGCTCTTGCCATAGGGAGGATTCGCCAGCATAAAGTCGAACGAACGGGCTGCATGCTGATCGCTGGACAGCGTGGAGCCGTAGGCGATGTGCATGGCCTCCTCGCCGTCACCCTTGAGCATCATATCCGCCTTGGCGATAGCGTAGGTTTCGGGCTGAATTTCCTGCCCGAACAGGTGGATGGACACCTTCTTGCCGTTCTCCGCGGCGATCCTGTTCAGCCGATCCTGCGCCACCGTCAGCATACCGCCTGTGCCGCATGCACCGTCATAACAGGAATAGGTGGCGTCCTTGATCTGATCCGCAATGGGCGCAAACACAAGGTCGGCCATCAGCTCCACGACATCACGTGGCGTCCAGTGCTCACCGGCTTCCTCGTTGTTGGCCTCGTTGAAGCGGCGCACAAGCTCCTCGAAGATGGTGCCCATGGCATGGTTGTCCAGACCGGGAAGATTGCCGCACGGCTTCGGGCTGAGGTTGATGTCCTTGCTGATGAACTTCTGGATGACCGCGCCGAGGATGTCGGCCTCAATCATGGTGTCAATCTGATTGCGGAACTTGAACTTGTCCAGAATCTCCTGCACGTTGGGCGAAAAGCCGTCGAGATATGCTTCAAAATCCGCTTTGAGCTTTTGCGGGGTTGGGCGGCTGGTTAGGTCGCGCAGGCAGAAGGGCGAAGCGTTGCAGAAGGCCTGCCCGGCTGTATTGCACAACGCGCCCCATTGATTGGTGATGCCTGCGCTATCGAGCGTCTTCTTCATCGCAAGCACCTGCGGCTTGGTGTCCTCGAGCACAGCGTCCAAACGGCGGATAACCGTCATCGGCAAAATCACATCGCGGTACTTGCCGCGCACATACACATCCCGCAGGCAATCATCGGCGATACCCCAGATAAAGTTTGCAATTGTGTTGAGCATACGAGCGTCCATCGGTTTGGCCTCCTGAATCTCTGTTGTGCGTTAATCCTCGTCATCGACAAATTCCATGATGTCTCCGATGTTGCAGTCGAGGACTTTGCAAATCTTGGCAAGTACTGTTGTGGTAACGGCTTCGCCTTTGCCCATCTTGGTAATGACGCCGGAGCTGATGCCTGCGGCGATTTGCAGGTCCTTCTTGCGCATCCCTTTGTCGATGAGCAGCTTCCAGAGCTTGTTGTAGCTTGTTGCCATCAAGGTTCACCTTCCTACTGTCAAGCGGTATCACCATCATTATACGATATATGTTGCATCTTTGCAATCGACAGACATACGAAAAGAAGAATTACTCTTGCTTTTATGTGAATGAAGCGATGCATAGAGATGGCGAGCAAAGGCAGAAATAAAAAACGCGAAACAGTATGAACTGCTCGCGTCTTTCCATGATGAGAGTTTTGAATATAGTCTTTCTGACATGTGCTGCCCTGTGCCATGACTTGTCACGCAATCATCCCAAAGAACCTCAGCGCATCTTCAATCGCCTTTTCCTTATCCGGCGGGCAGATCAGCATCTTTGCGCTCTCGGACTTCGCCTTGTTGTAGCACTCGCGCTCTATGATGCCGTATTTCCGCTTCACCTGTGCGATGTACAGCGGCGTGACGTTCAGGCCGGTCTGCTCCTTGACGCGCGTCTGAATCTCGCCGTAGGTTGCCTTGCTCTCGGCCTTGGTGACGGCCAGCTCGTCCGCGTCGATGCCGACCTTGACGATATCATCCGGCTTTTGTTGGACCAATGACATAACAGTTTCCACCCCCGCCGTTTGGCAGAACATATCCACCGGCTGGCAGCGCTGGGCAGCATAGCCCATGGCGCACAGGATTCTCGCGTCCCGTGCCTGGGTGGCAGGATTGCAGCTGATATACACCACGCGCGCTGGCTGAGCCACGGCGATGGCGCGCAGCACGGCCTCGTCAGCGCCCTTGCGCGGCGGATCCAGCACAATCACATCCGGGCGCAGACCCTGCCGCACCAACTCCGGCAGGATGCTCTCAGCCGCGCCGCAATAAAACTGCGCATTCTCCACGCCGTTCAGCCGCGCGTTTTCCTTGGCGTCGCGGATAGCGTCGGGCACGATTTCAATGCCAATCACGCGCGCAGCATGGCGCGCCAGCATCAGGGTGATGGTGCCCGCGCCGCAGTACACATCCGCCACCGTTTCGTCGCCGCGAAGCTGGGCAAAATCCAGCGCGGTGCGGTACAGGCGCTCGGTCTGCTCTGGGTTCACCTGGAAAAACGATAGGGGCGAGAGCAAAAACGTATTGCCGCACAGAGTATCGCGCAGCCGTTCCTGCCCCCAGAGTACGCGATAGGAATCGCCCAGGATCACGTTGTCAGGCCGCATATTGACGGACACGCACACCGATACCAGGCCGGGCACGCCCTCGCGCAGGCAGGCAATCAGCTCGCGCTCGTGGGGCAGCGTGCGGGCGTTGACCACCAGTACCGCCATCACCTCGCCCGCACGGCTGGCGCGCATCATCACATGGCGCACATTGCCCTTATGCGTGGCTTCATCATAGGGAGCGATTTGCCCTTCGCACATCCAGCGGCGCACGGCGGCGACCACCTGATTGCCCTCCTCGCGGGCAATCAGGCAGCGCTGCACATCCACCACACGATGGCTGCGCGGCGCGTAATAGCCCAGCAACGGATTTTCCGCCGTGCCCGATACCGGCACGGCAATTTTGTTGCGGTAATGCCAGGGCTCCTGCATGCCAAGCACGGGCTGCACGGGCACGGAAAGCCCGGCGATATGGCGCATGCAGCCTTCTACCTGACTGCGCTTAAACGCCAGCTGCGCACCATAGGCCATATGCTGGCAGGTGCAGCCGCCGCACTGGCGGGCATAGGGACAGGCAGGCGTTACGCGGTCGGGCGAGGCGGAGAGAATTTCCATCGCACGGGCAAAAGCATAGCGCTTTTCCACACGGGTGATCTGCGCGATGATGCGCTCACCCGGCAGGGCGCGCGGCACAAACACCGCCATGCCCTCATAGCGGCAAACGCCCTCCCCCTCCGCACCGAAGGACTCCACAGTCAATTCCAGGCGCGCGTTCTTAGTCAGCTTCAAAATACGCTCCATTTCAAAAAAGCGGCGGCAAGCCCAAGAGGCTTACTCCGCTTTTTTCTGGTTTTCTGTAATATGATCCACCGGCAGGTCGGACTCCGCAAAGGGATCGCCCGATTCAAAGGCGTCCAGCGCGCGCTGCACCACATCCTCATTCTCAGTGCGGCGGCGGCGCTTGAGCACATCCTCGCGCTGCTCGGCGGCCAGGTAAACATGAATGTTGATGGCGTTTTTATCAAAGGTGATTTCGGCGCGCTCGCGAGGCTTGGTCAGTGCCAGACCCTCGGTATACTTGGTGCGGCAGCGGCGGGCAAAATCGGTAGCCACCTCGCTGCGCCCCTGCCAGTGCATGGGGATGAACACGCGGGGCTTGCAGGTCATGATAAAGTGATTGGCCCCGGCCTCGAACATGCCGCCCATGCGAGGATCCACCGGGAACATGCACACATCGATAGGCTTGCCGATCAGCGGCTGCACGGCGGCGTAATACAGGTTCTCCGCCTGGGTGATCTGCCGCAGTGTGCTTTCCTCGCGCCAGTGCCACAGGTTCAGATCACCTGCGTGGAAGATATGCAGCCCGCCGACCTCCACATAAAAAGACACGCCCAAATCGGTAGAGCCATAGGCCGTCACGCGCGCGCCGCCATAGGTACGCTGATCGCCCGCAGCCATACGGTCGCCATAGGCTTCCATAGGCATATCCTCGGCGATGATATAGTGCACATAGTTCAGGTGCTTGAAATCATAGATCACCTGATCATAGTGGTCGGGATGCTCATGGGTGACGAAAAACAGCACCTGCTTGTAGCCCTTCAGATCGGCCTCCGAAAGCGCCGTTTCACCGGTGAGGTTGTTGTTTTCGCCGCGCCAGTAATCAAAGATCAGCAGCGTATCCTCCACCGCCGCCATAAAGCCAGAATGGTGAAAATAAGTTACCGTTACCTGTCCGGGCATTGCGTTCTCCTTGTGAGCTTATGTATACAGTATGCGCCGTGATGGGCCAAGGCATGCGCTCAGCGGCGGCGGCCCTTCATCAGTTCCTTCAGGCCCTTACCGGCCACGATCCATCCAAACAGCCCCAGGCCGGATTTGCCCTTGGCCTTACGGCGGTTGGAAATAATCATGAGCACCACGGCAAAGAAGATCAGCTTGCCCAGGCTGAAGCCCGTGTTCTCATCCTCATAGTGGGATTCCTTGCGGGCATAGGCGGCTGTATCGCTGGCCTGGTAATACTCGGTATCGTCGGTAGAGAAAAAGCCGTTCCACCAATCGCCCGTCCAGTTATACCAGCTGCTGTCATTCGTTTGATCGCTCACAGCGGGCTGGGTAACCGACGCGCTCTCCTGCGCCGAGCCAAACAGCCCGCTGGTCTTTACCGTAACGCCGCGGCTCTTGGCCGCCTGCGCCGTCAGCGCCAGCAGAAAATCGCCCACCGCGCCGTCATAGTTGCGGTCGTTCAGATACGGCGCGCGCAGCTTGGCAGCCAGCAGGCTGTTGATCTGCTCCTGCCCGATCATATCGCGCACGCCCTGGCCGACGGCGACGGCATAGCGCTCCTCGCCAATCACCAGCAGGACAAGGGCGGCTTTCTGATCCAGCTTCCAGGCTTCAAACAGGCCGTCGCAATAGGCTTGCGCGTCCGCGCCGCCCAGGAAATGGCGCGTAGCCACCACAAAGCTGATATCGGCGCTGCGGGCAGCAGTATTGAGCTGCTCAATATCCGCAGCCGTCTGCTCACTGAGCACGCCCGCATCATCGTTGACCGCACCGCGCTGCGCGGGATAGGACACCGCCAGGGCGGCCGCCGGGAGCAGAAGCATCAGCGCAAGCAGCCAGGCAATCCAGCGTTTCATCAAGCGTTTCCGCTCCTTTCCTTAATTGGTGGCAGACTGCACGCCGTCGTTAAACAGCGCGGCATAGCTTACACCCGTCCAGCGCGCCAGCAGGCCGCTGAAGCTGTGCATCCGCTCATTATAGCTGGCCGCAGCCTCGTTATAGGCCACGGCTGAATCGCTGCTCAGGCACATATCCACCGCCTGGGGCAGCATCTGGGTAACATACATATTATCGCGCCCGTCAGCCTGCACATCCTGCCGCTGGGCAAGGGACTGCAGCAGTGCCTGCGCGTCATCATGGAACTGCTGCACCGAAACCACGGAAAAGGTGGTTTTTCCGTTTTCCATCGAGCGCAGATCGCTCTGCACGGCGGCATAGAGGGGATCGCTTGCCCCGGTATAGCGCCCGGCCACGGTCAGCAGATTATTGGCGGTTTCCACGCGGGCCTGCACGCTTTCCAGCACCGCGGCGCGATACTGCTCAAGCGCGTTTTGCTCCTTTGTCCAGGCCTTGTGCGCGCCATTTAGCAGCGCGCAGCACAGCATGATCACCATCAGCGCGCAGGCAATCGCCGGATGCAGGCTTTTTTTCACTTTCTCGGCCATGCGATTACTCCTTTAGCAGGCTGTCAGCTTTCCAGCATCTTCTTTTTCAGCTCGTCTTCCATCTCGGCCAGTCGCTTTTCGGCCTCGCGGCGCTTGTCGCGGCCTTCCTTCTGGATGCGCTGTACCTCGGTGATGGTATCAATCAGATCCTGATTGGTCTTGGTCAGCGTTTCCAGATCGATAATGCCGCGCTCGGCCTCCTTGGCGGTTTCAAGCGTGCCCATTTTGAGGGTTTCGGCGTTCTTTTTGAGCAGCTCGTTGGTAGCATCCGTGACGGCGCGCTGCGCCTTCATGGCCTGCTGGGAGTGATGCAGGCCGATAGCCAGCACCATCTGGTTTTTCCACAGGGGCAGGGTATTGACCAGGGTGGACTGAATACGCTCCACCAGCAGGGCGTTGTTGTTTTGCAGCATGCGAATCTGCGGCGCCATCTGCAGCGCTACCTGGCGGGTGAGCTTAAGATCGTGCAGCTTCTTTTCAAAGCGGTCGCACTGATCGGCCAGATCCTTGGCGGCCTGGGCGTCCATCGCATCGCCGGTTTCGGCAGCCTTGGCGCGCAGCTTTTCCAGATCGCCCTCGCGGATTTCCTTCAGCCGCATTTCGCCGGCCATGATATACATGGACAGCTCGCGAAAGTAGGTCAGGTTCATCTCGTACAGGCGGTTGAACATCGCCACATCCTTCAGCAGCTGAATCTGATGCTGCTCAAGCGAGGCAGAGATGGTCTCGACATTCTGCGATACCGCATCGTAGCGCGCCTGCACGGCGGCCAGCTGCGCCTTGGCGTTGAAGAACAGCCCGCGCAAGCCCTTGGGCTTTTGGGTAGAGCCTTCAAAGCTCTTGAGCTCGGTGATCAGGTTGGTCAGGATATCCCCCACCTCGCCTGAATCGGTGTTCTTGACGGTATTGAGGATGCTGTCGGCAAACTCAGACACCTTTTTCTGCGCATCCGCGCCGTAGAGCATCACATGGTCGGGGTTGGTCACATCGATGGTGCCAGCAAAGCGCTCGATCTCGGCGCGCTCCTCAGCGCTGAAATTATCGTCCAGCGCGGCGGCAACGGCGTTATCGGCATTGGGGGCTTCGGGTGCCTCCAGCTGCGCCACAGCCTGCTCCAGCGCCTGCTGCGCGCCGGACTGGGTGTTGAGGGTCAAAACGGGTACTTTCTGTTCGTCCATGGTTTATTTCTCCTCTCCGGTAGACGTGCGGGTGCGCAGGCCCGAGTCGATCAGGCCATCCTGCTTGAGCATGGTTTCCAGCACGTCGATGTCCGTGGTGATATCCAGCGCGTCGTCCTCATAAAGACGGGCAAGCTGTTTGTTAAAGGCCTCGATGACCATATCCAGCGATTCGCGGATGCGCTGGCGAGCGTTGTCCGCGCTTTCGCCCGTCACGTTGCCCTCCTCCATACGGCGGAAGGCCACCAGCATTTTCAGCGTGGTGGGCAGGTAATAATCCATAAAGCGGCGGATCTGCGGAGCCTTCTTGGGCTGCTCGATAACGGCCTTAAAAATCTGGTTGGCGATACTTTCGATGGTATCAATCTGCTCACTGATTTCAGGCTCGGGCAAGCGATCGTTTTCGCTGCGGATCTGCTCCAACAGCTGCTGCCCGCGCAGGATCAGGCTGTCCACCGCCGCGTCGCCGGTTGTGGCCTTGGCCTGCTCGGCCTTGCGCTTTTCCTCGGCTTCGCGGCGCTTGCGGGCATATTCCTCGCGTTGACGCTCGCGGCGCTCCTCCTCCTCGGCGGCCTCGTCTTCTTTCTGATGGATCTTCTTGACCACCGCCCGGTAGATCTTGCCCGCGCCCAGCATCACCAGCGCCAGCACGGCGTAATCAAATAGCCGGAACAGCGGAAATACCCCGCTATAGAGCAGGCTCATAATGCCCATCACAATAAAAGCGCCGGAAAGTCCGCGCTTCGGACGACGATTTCTCCCTCTCGGCGGCATACGCGCCCTCCTTGAAATTGATTCAGTATACGCACGGATAGTAGCGCAATTCTGGGCGCTTGACAATGCATGATGGCTGAATCATACAATTTGGCGCGCCAATCAGGCGGTTTTCCGCCCGACAGGCGAATTATACCACAGATGGCGCGCCAATACAAATGCAATTTTCTTAAAAGGAGATTAAAAAAGCGAATGCTTTTCCCTGCCTGGCCATTCAGCTTTTGCGCCAAATTGCGGGGTGGAACAGCGCCAGAATCGGGAACAATTCCAGCCTGCCGGCCAGCATCAGCAGGCTCAGCACAAGCTTGGCAAAGGGGCCGTAACCGGCAAAGTTTTCCACCGGGCCCACCGCGCCAAGGCCGGGGCCCACGTTGCTCAGGCACGTCAGCGCCGCCGTCAGGTTGGTTTCCACATCAAAGCGCCCCTCCAGCGAAATGGCGAACGCACCCAGAAGCAGCATCAGCACATACACGCAGAAGAACATCGCCACCTGCGACAGCATGCCCTCTTCCACACCCTTGCCCTCAAAGCGCACCACCTGCACCTTGCGCGGCTGGAAGGTATGGCGAATTTCGCGCCGTCCCAGCTTAAACAGCAATGCTGTGCGCACCACCTTGATGCCGCCCGCGGTGGAGCCCGCGCAACCGCCCACAATCATCACCAGCAGCAGCACCATTTTGACCGCCACGGGCCAGAGGTTAAAATCCGCCGTGGCATAGCCGGTGGTGGACATCACGCTGGCCACCTGGAAGCTGCCGTAGCGCAGCGCCTCCCAGAAGCCATGATAGCGCGGCAGCAGCAGCATGGTGGAAAAAATCGTCGCCGTTCCATAGATGCCCAGATACCAGTGCAGCTCCTCGCTGCGCAGCGCATCGCGCCAGTCCCCCGTGATGGCACGGTAAAACAGCGCGAAATTGATGCCGAACAGCACCATGAAAAACGTGATGATCCACTCGATCAGTGGGCTGTGGAAGGCCGCGATGCTGGCGCCGTAATTGCTGAAGCCGCCCGTGCCCGCCGTGCCGAAGGTATGGATCGCCGCGTCGTAGGGATTCATCCCCGCCAGCAGCAGCACCGCAAATTGCAGCGCCGTCAAGGCGGCGTAGATCAGATACAGAATCTTGGCTGAATCGCCCATCTTGGGAACAATCTTGCTCAGGCTCGGGCCGGGGCTTTCCGCGCGCACCAGGTGCGACGTGCGCCCCGTCATCTGCGGCAGAAGCGCCAGCGTCAGCACAAGCACACCCATGCCGCCAATCCAATGGGTAAAGCTGCGCCAGAACATCACCCCGTGCGGGTAATGTTCAAAATTGGTCACCACCGTTGCGCCCGTGGTGGTAAAGCCGGATACGGCCTCAAACAGCGCGTCAATATAATTGGGCAGATAACCGCTGAACACAAAGGGCAGCGCGCCAAATCCGCTCAGCCCCAGCCAGGCCAGCGCCACGATGACGAAGCCCTCTCGGGCGCGCAGATTACTCTCGCGCGGCTTTGCCAGGAACCACATCGGCAGCCCCAGAAACACCATCATCAAAATGGTTTTCAGCAGCGCCTCGCCATCGCCCGGATCATGATATACCAGCGCCACCACATAGGAGGGCAGCATCGTAGCCGCCTCAATCAGCAGCGTTGCGCCCAGGATTTTGAGCACCAGTCGTTTGTTCATTTGCGGATAACCTCGTTCAGATCGCCAATGCCGCTCTCGCAGGCGATAATCACCACGTTGTCCCCCGCCTCGATATGATCGTTACCAAAAGGCACGATCACCCGGCCGGCGCGCACGATAACCGCCACCAGGGTATTGGGGCGCTTATGCAGCTCGCGCAGCGGCACGCCGATATAGGAATCGTTTGGCCGCGCCACAAATTCCAGCGCTTCGGCCTTGCCGTCCATCAGTCGATAGAGCTTTTCTATTTTGGTTCCGCCGCCGTTTACGCGGGCGCGAACATAGCGCAGGATATGTGCGCAGGTGATAGACTTGGGGCTGACGATGCTATCCAGGCCCATGGAACTGATAATATCGGCATAGGCCACGCGGTTATTCTTGACCACCACCTTGGGCACGCCCTGGCGCGCGGCAAACAGGCCGGTCATCAGGTTTTCCTCATCGCGGTCGCACAGGGCGATAAACGCATCCATCTGCGTCAGCCCCTCCTGCTCCAGCAGCTCCTGATCGGTGCCGTCGCCGTAAATCACATTCACGTCCGGCAACGCCTCGCTGAGGCGGTTGGCCTTCTTTTCGTTTATTTCAATCAGGCTGACATGCACGCCCATGGGCGCGATCATCTTGGCCAGATAATAGCCAATGCGCCCGCCGCCCAGGATCATCACATCCTTGACGCGCAGCGAGTTTTTGCCCAGGAAGCGGAAATACTCCGTGATCGTCACCACATCCGCCGCTACATGCACACGGTCGCCCGGTTCGATCACAAAATCGCCGCCCGGAATGATCACGCTGCCATCGCGCTCCACCGCGGCGTACAGTACCTGTGGAATGCCGTGCACCTTGGCTGCAATTTCGCGCAGCGGGCGGCCGACCACCGCGTCGTGCTCCTGCGCGCGGAACTCCACCATTTCCACCCTGCCGCGGGCAAAGGATTCGATATTATTGGCAAATGGGAAGCGCAGCAGGCGGCTGATTTCCTGCGCTGTGGCGCGCTCAGGATTGATCGCCATGTCGATATCCAGCTCATGGCGCAGCAGATTCAGGCTTTCGTTATATTCCGGATCGCGGATGCGCGCGATGGCATACTGCGTACCCAGACGCTTGGCCACCAGGCAGCAGAGCATATTGGTTTCATCGCTGGCCGTGGCGGCAATGATGATATCCGCCTTCTGCGCGCCCGCGTCAATCAGCGTTTTCGCGTTCGCGCCGTTGCCGCGGATGCACATGACGTCCAGCGTATCCTCGCTGCGCTGCAGCGCCTCCTCATCTATATCCACAATCACCACATTATGCCCCTCGCGGGTCAGATGCTCTGCCAGCACATGGCCTACCTTGCCATCGCCAACCACCAGAATTCGCATGTTATCCTCCGTCTCGCCAAGCAAATCGCCTGTTAATGCATCATGACGCTATAAGTGCAGTATGCATTATAACACTATCCCTCTATAAATAACAAGTCTCCCCCGTCATCGCCCCCACTCCGGCGGAAAATGCGCAAAAAACTGGAAAATTTGCGTTTTCAGGGCTTGCGCAGCCTCAATGCCTGTGATATAATTGGACGGATAACGCACGCGGACGGTTTGCCGCTTGTGCCCTTACGGGTTGGCAGGCAAAAAATTCAACCCCCGCGGTGGAAAAACAAGGAGGAAAACCATGGCTGTCATTTCTATGAAGCACCTGCTGGAAGCCGGCGTACACTTCGGTCATCAGACCCGCCGCTGGAACCCCAAGATGGCTCAGTACATCTTCACTGAGCGCAACGGTATCTACATCATCGACCTGCAGAAGACCGTTCGCAAGATCGACGAAGCGTACATGTTTGTGCGCAATCTGTCGATGGAAGGCAAGACCATCCTGTTCGTGGGCACCAAGAAGCAGGCTCAGGAAAGCATTGAAAGCGAAGCCAAGCGCTGCAACATGTATTATGTCAACAACCGCTGGCTGGGCGGCATGCTGACCAACTATAAGACCATCAAAACCCGCATCGAGCGTCTGAACCAGATCGACCGCATGGAGCAGAACGGCCAGTTCGACGTGCTGCCCAAGAAGGAAGTTATCAAGCTGATCCACGAGCGCGAAAAGCTGGTTGCCAACCTGGGCGGTATTCGCGAAATGAAGGGTCTGCCCGGCGCGCTGTTTGTAGTTGACCCCCGCAAGGAGCACATCGCCGTGGCCGAAGCCCGCGCGCTCGGCATTCCGATCGTAGGCATCGTGGATACCAACTGCGATCCTGACGAAATCGACTACGTCATCCCCGGCAACGACGACGCCATCCGCGCCGTAAAGCTGATCGCCGGCAAGATGGCCGACGCCGTGCTGGAGGGCCGTCAGGGCGCTCAGGATGGCGAAGAGCAGGCTGCCGAAGAAGCTCCCGCTGACGCCGAATAATCAATCCTCTTAAAATCCACTTAAAAATAAAAATCAGGAGGCATACCCCCATGGCTGAAGTAACTGCTGCAATGGTAAAAGAGCTGCGCGAGCGCACTCAGGCCGGCATGATGGACTGCAAAAAGGCCCTGGTCTCCAGCAATGGCGACATGGAAGCGGCCGTTGAATACCTGCGTGAAAAGGGCCTGGCTGCCGCCAACAAGAAGAGCGGCCGCGTGGCCGCCGAGGGCGCCGTGGAATCCTACATCCACATGGGCGGCAAGATCGGCGTGCTGGTTGAAATCAACTGCGAAACCGACTTCGTAGCCAACACCGACGCTTTCAAAGAGCTGTGCCACAACGTGGCCATGCACATCGCCGCTGCCGCGCCCGAATTCGTCTCCAAGGACGAAATTCCCGCTGAAAAGCTGGAAGAAGAGCGCCGCATCGCCCGTGAGCAGGTCATGAACGATGAGAAGAACAGCAAGAAGCCCGCTCAGATCATCGAAAAGATCGTGGACGGCCGCATCGAAAAGTACTGCAAGGAAATTTGCCTGCTGGATCAGCCCTATGTAAAGGATCCCGATATCACCATCCAGACCCTGCTGCATGAGAGCACCCTCAAGACCGGCGAGAAGGTAACCATCCGCCGCTTTGTCCGCTATAAGCTGGGCGAAGGCATTGAGAAGAAGCAGAGCGATCTAGCCGCTGAAATCGCCGAAATGACCGCCAAAAAGGCGTAATTATTCCATCCCGGCGGACGCGAAAACGTCCGCCTTTTTTCATGCCGTCAGGAGGTTTTTAATCATGAAGGAATCCCCCAAGCACATCCTGCTTAAGCTCAGCGGCGAGGCTCTGGGCGAAAACGGCCGGCTGTTCGATCAGGATATGATTCTGCGCGTCGGCAGAATTCTCTCCGATGTGGCTGCTACCGGCGCGCAACTGGGCGTGGTCATCGGCGCGGGCAATATCTGGCGCGGCCGCCAATCCCAAGAGATGGACGCTGTGACCGCCGATCACATGGGCATGCTGGGCACGGTGATCAACTGCCTGTGCATGCGCGACGCTGTGGAGCGCACGGGCGGCCATGCCGTGGTGTTCTCCGCCATCGATATGCCCCGCGTGTGCGAGCCCTACAATGTGCAGTCCGCGCGCCAGGCCATGGCTGAGGGCAAGGTTGTGTTCTTCGCGGGCGGCTCGGGCAACCCGTTCTTCACCACCGATACCGCCGTGGTGCTGCGCGCTGCCGAAATGCAGGCCGATATGCTGCTGCTGGCCAAGAATGTGGATGGCGTGTACACGGCCGACCCCAATAAGGACCCCAACGCCCAGTTGATCCCCGATATCAGCTATGCCGAGGCGCTGGAGCGCCGCCTGCGTGTGATGGACACCGCCGCCTTTGCCATGCTGACCGAACAGGCCATCCCAATGGTGCGCGTGTTCGGCCTGGCCGAGCCGGAAAACATCCTCAAGGTCATCGCGGGCGATCCGCGCGGCACGGTGCTGCATCCATAAAAGGCGTCGATCAGAATGAAAAGGATTGCAGCATGGATTCTTGTAAGAACACTCATCCTGTTTTTGATCGACTTGGGCGTAATGGGTCTGCAGCTGCTAAACGGCAATTATGATGTTTTGAGAGCGGCATATATCGCCGCGGCCTGCTGAATCATCATACTTGTATGCGCTGTCGTCAGGCTGTTCAGCAGCCGGTGCCCACATTGCTGCAAGCTGAAGCTATCCAATGGGAAATACTGCCCCCATTGCGGCAAGGAGATTTGATTCTCCACCTACGCCGCCAATAAGATTTCGTTAACAAATCCCCTCTCCATATGCGTTCAGACCATATGGAGAGGGGATTTTTATGTTTCCGGCCCTATTTGCTGACAGACTGGCGCTTTGCCTTATGCATCCTCGATTCGTTCAAATGCCACCGTCTGCTCTTTCATCGATATCTTGCCCACACGGCAGCCATAGGCAAGCAGCTCTTTTCTATAGGTCAAAAAGGAATGATCAAGAGGGAGCCCGGCGATTTGCGCAATCTCGTCAAACGTCAGCTTGAACTGTGCGCGACCATCCTGCTGAATATGCGCCCATAAAGAATCGTACTTGCTCATTGCGCTTCTCCTTGCTTAATACAGATGATACGCCTGCTTGCGCGCGGCGAAGGCCGCAGCCTCGCGCTCGGCGCAGGCCAGCCAGTCCTCCACCGGCCAATCCGCATTTTCAAACAGCCGATGCCCGGCCAGCTTGGACAGGAAGGGCATGTCCCCCTCCCGCAGCGGCGGCAGCAGGCTGAAATGCTTGGGATACAGCTCCCGGATCAGCGCCAGCAGCTGCATGCCCAATGCTACCGGCTGCACGCGATGCGCGTCCGTCACGTGCAGATGCATGCCGCCGCACATCTCCCCTGCGTATTTGGACGCGCTGGGCGTAAAATACAGAGGCGTTGCGATCACGCCCGGCAGCTTCATGGCGTTAAACCGCGCGGTCAGCGTTTCCGCGTCGATATACGGCGCACCCAGGATAGCAAAGGGATCAGCCGTGCCGCGACCCTCGGAGCAGTTGACCCCTTCCAGCATGCAGGTGCCCGGATACAGCAGCGCCGTCTCAAAGCGCGGCATGGCCAGGCTGGGCATCACCCACACCTTGTTCAGCTCCGGAAACAGCGCATGCCGGTTCCACCCCAAGCACGGAATCACCTGCAGATCGCACCCCAGGTCCCGCTCGTGATTGACCATCAGCGCAAATTCCCCGCAGGTCAGCCCGTAGCGCAGGGGGATATCATAGCAGCCGACAAAGCTGCGCGTATCGAGCCGCAGCAGCATGCCCTCCGCCATATCGCCCAAGGGATTGGGGCGATCCAGCATGATCAGCCGTTTGCCGTACCGGGCGCAATCCTCCAGCAGAATTTGCAGCGTGGAAATAAAGGTATAGCAGCGTGCGCCCACATCCTGGATATCATACACCAGGATGTCAAAGGCCGCACAGGCTTCCTCACTCAGATGGTGGGAAGCCTCCTTGCCGTACAGGCTGGCTACGGGCAGCCCGCTGGGGCCGTCCACCGCGTTTTCAAAGTTTTCTCCCGCGCCCTTATCGCCGCGCACGCCGTGCTCGGGTGCAAGCAGCAATTGCAGGCTGCATACCTCCCGCAGCCGTTCGATGGTAGATTGCAGTCCCGACGTGCGCCCGGAGGGCGACGTGGCCAGCGCCACGCGGCCGTTCAACAGCCCTGCATGCTGGCCAATGCGGTCAACGCCGTATTCCATCCATCATTCCCCGCTCTCGTTTACAATTTCGCATTTTTATTGTATAATAGATCCATCAAATTTACAACCCGTTGCTTTGAGGAGGATTTGCATGTCTACCACCCTGGTCATCATGGCCGCCGGGCTTGGCAGCCGATACGGCGGCAACAAGCAGACCGAAGGCATCGGCCCCAACCATGAAATGCTGATGGAATACTCGCTGTTCGACGCGGTGCGCGCGGGCTTTGATAAGGCTGTCTTTATTATCAAACCGGAAATGGAGCCGCTGATTGAAGCGCTGTGCGGCGAGCTGGTGCGCTCCTGCCGCACCAAATCGGGCCGCGCGCTTGAGGTGCACTACGCCGTGCAGGATTTCACCTCCCTGCCCGGCTTCTACGCCGTGCCCGCCGGGCGCGTAAAGCCCTTTGGCACCGTGCATGCCGCGCTGTGCGCCCGTCCCTATGTAAACGAGCCCTTCGCCATCATCAATGCCGATGATTATTACGGTGTGGACGCTTTCGCCGTGATGCATGATTGCCTATCCGCCCTGCCTGCCAACGAGGCCGCCATGGTGGGATATCGGCTCAAGAACACTGTCAGCGAATACGGCAGCGTCACCCGCGGCGTATGCACGCTGAAAAAAGGGCAGCTGGCTGGCATCAAAGAAACCTATAAGATCACCCTGTTCCCGGACGGTACCATCCGCGATACCGCCACGGACAGCGCGGGCGTGCTGCTGCCGCCAGACGCGTTGGTATCGATGAATTTCTGGGGATATCTGCCCACGATCTTTGACGATATGCAATCTGCGTTTGACGATTTTCTGCATACCCTTGCACCCGATGATATCAAGAGCGAATATGTGCTGCCCAGCATGATGGATCAGCTCATGCATGCAGGTAAACTGCGTGTGCGCGTGCTGTCCACCAACGCCGTATGGTTTGGCATGACCTATCCGCAGGATAAGCCGTTGGTGCAGCAATCGCTGCTTAAGCTCCATGAGCAGGGCGTTTACCCGCCCACGCTGCTGGGATAAGCATGGCCGGCATCATTGCGGAGTACGATCCGCTGCACAACGGCCATGCCTGGCATATCGCGCAGGCGCGCGCGGCAAGTGGGGATGAGCCGACCGTCGTGGTCATGAGCTGCTGCTTTACCCAGCGCGGCATGCCCGTCCTGCTATCCCCCCATGCGCGGGCCGAAATGGCGCTGCGCGCGGGCGCGGATATCGTGCTGGGGCTGCCCGTATCCTTTTCCGTATGCGAGGCCGAGCGCTTCGCGCTGGGCGGCGTTTCCATTTTAGCGCGTACCAGATTGGTTCATAGCCTGAGCTTTGGCGTTGAACCAGGCAACGAAGACTGCATTCTGCCCGCCGCACAGCTATTGGAAACGCCCGATAGCGCCTTCCAGGCAGCGCTGCGCAAAGGTCTGGATCAAGGCTTGCCCTTTCCCCGTGCGCAGGGAGAAGCACTGGCCGTGCGCCTGGGGCTGCCGCCCGATTGTCTGGCCGCGCCCAATACCGTGCTGGCCATCTGCTATGCCCGCGCCAATCTTCGGCTGAACGCAGGGCTGGCGCTGCATCCCATCCCCCGGCGCGGCGCATATCATGCCGATACGCTGCCCGATGAAAGCGAAACCGCCCTGCCCTCCGCGACTGCCGTGCGCGCAGCCATCCTGCAGTATGCCTGGCCCAGCGTGCGGCGCGCCATGCCGGAAGCTGCCTATGCCATCCTTCATGGCGAGATAGCGGAGAACCGTCTGCACCGCCCGGATGCGCTGGATGCGCTATTGCGCTGGACGCTACGCAGCGGGCACGATTTTTCGCACCTGCCCGGCCTGTCAGAGGGGCTTGAAAACCGTCTGCCGCTGGGAGCGGATGCGCTGACGCGCGAAGGCATGGTGCAAGCCATCCGCAGCAAACGCTACCCTTACGCGCGCGTCAACCGCCTGCTCACCCATGCGCTGTTGGATACGCACGCCCAGGCATTGTCTCCCTTGCCGCAATATGCCTGCCTGCTGGGCTTTAAGCGAGAATGTTCATCGCTGTTGCGCAACGCAAAGAACCTCCCCCTGCTGCCGCGGCTGAAGCCGCAGGATCAGCTGCCCGAGCAATTGCTGGACGCGCGCGCGTGGGATCTTTGGGCGCTGGGCGCGGGTCAGCCCTTTGGCGCACTGTATCGCTGTCAGCCCGTCATTCTGTAAAAATTGCCTGATACGCCCTGCCCCTTCCCGGCATGGCTGTACTTTTTTGCGCCGTTATGGTATACTATATCGGTTTTTACTTCGAAGGAGGAGCCTGCGGATGTTCAAACGCCTGGTTTGTTTGCTGCTGACCGTGCTGATGCTTGCCGTTTGCGCGTGCCCGGCAGCGCTGGCATCCTCCTCCGACTACGACAGCAACCATCCCGAAAAGCTCAACGATACCGACCTGAGCGCTTCGGCAGCCATCCTGATTGAGGTCAACAGCGGCATGGTGGTCTATGAAAAGAACGCGGACGTGCGCATGTACCCCGCTTCCACCACCAAGATATTAACCACTTATTTGGCCCTGCTGATGGGCAACCTGGACGATGTGGTCACCACAAGCGCGACCGCATTGCAATTGGAAGAAAAGGCCTCCGTCATTCCGCTGTCCGAGGGCGAGCAGCTTCCGCTGGAAAACCTGCTGTACGCTACCATGGTAAAATCCGGTAACGACGGTGCCAACGTAATCGCCGAAACCATCAGCGGCAGCATCTACGCTTTTGCTGAAACGATGAATCAGTACGCAGCCTCCATTGGCTGCACCAATACGCATTTTGTCAATCCCAGCGGCCTGCATGACGATAACCACTATACCACGGCGCGCGACATGGCGCTGATTGCCCGCGAAGCGATGCAGGATGAAACCTTCCGAAAGATCGCTTCCACCACCACCTATGCGCTGCCCCGCACCAACATGCACGGCTCCCGCCGTCTGGATTCCAAAATGGCCGAGCTGTTTGGCTCCGACAGCGCGGTTTACCCTGCCGCCAACGGCATCAAAACCGGCTATACCTCCAAGGCAGGCTACTGTTTTGTCGGCTCCGCCACCAAGAACGGCGTTACCTTTATCTCCGTCGTTTTCAATTGCGGCAGCTATGCCAAATGCTGGAGCGATACAAAAAAACTGATGGAATACGGCTTTACCCAGTATGTCAGCACCAGCGTGGCCGAGCTGTATGCCATGAGCCCCAAGGTGCTGGAAATTTCCAAATACGATCTAAATGATCCGCAGCTGGGCAAGCTGGAGCTGTCGTTGAACAAGCTGAGCGATTCCACCAACGATACCATCGTCACCCTGCAATCCCGCCTGGACTACCTGTCCAGCAACTTTAACGATCTGGTCGCCATCGAATACGTACATGATCCCGTCGCGCCCATCACGGCGGGCGAGGTCATGGCCACCCTGACCTACTACCCCGAAGAGGGCGAGCCCATCGAATATGAGCTGGTGGCCTCCCGCAGTGTGTCTCGCCGCGTGCTGGATTTTCCCTCGCTGGACGAGCTGATTGCCGATACGCTCAACGATCCCAATCCCTTCCCGCGCTTCACGGTTGAAATATTCCTGTTCCTGGTGGCCGTGGCTGCAGTGATCTGGAGCGTCGTCAAGGGCGTCAAGCGCCTGATGGGCTTCCGCAGCAAGAAACCGCGCCGCAAGGCCGTAAAGCCGATCTCGCGCTACTATCGTTAAAACTATTTTTAAACAAGCTGGGCGCGGAAGCCAATCGCTTTCCGCGCCCATTTTTTATTATCGCTGCACCGCCACGCCCTTGGCCATGGTATCCTGAATCAATTTGAGCGCGCGGCCCATGATTTCCCGCTGCTTTTGGATCATATCATTCGGCGCTTCCTCCGCGCTGCACAGCACGCGGTATTTATACAGCGCGTCGGTTTTCTGCCCCCAGCAATAGGTGGGCGTATACTGCACCGAGGCAATGCTGAGCGCCCGGCGCTGCATATCATAGGTGAGCGTCAGGTGCAGCAGCATGCCGGATACCACCTCGCGGTTGGCTCGGGAGGCGCTCAGCAGCGTGCCCATCGACCAGGCAACCAGCGTGCTGTGCGCCGTATCCTGCGCGCTGGACAGATACTCCACCGGCTGCACGGCGTTGCTGTGCGCGCCGATGATGATATCCGCCCCTGCCTCGCACAATGCCTGCGCCGCCGTGCGCTGCGCGGCAGTGGGTGCGGTATCGTTTGCGCCGCCCCAATGCATGGCAACCAGCACGATATCGGCTCCGCTCTCGCGCGCCGCGCGAATATCCTGCCGGGCCTGATCAGCATCAAAGACCGTCACCATGCGTTCGCGCGCCGCCGCATCTGGCACCGCCTTTTTACTGTCCGCCGACAGGGTATCGGTATAGGCCAGCGCGGCGATGGAGATGCCGCGGATACTGATGGTCTTCGCCGTGCTCGACCCTGCGGCACTGCGCAGGCCAAGCGGCGTAACGCCCGCGCTTTGCAGGGCGGACAGCATGCGCGCTGCGCCGTTTTCACCCGTTTCAAGAGCCTTTTCACTGTTCAGCAGCACATATTGAAATCCTGCGTCATGAATGGCCGCAGCCGCCTGCTCCGCCGCGCGCCCGTTAGCCGCGCTCATGCTGGGCAGTCTGTGCATCAGGGCGATGCCCGCGTCCGCGCGCGCCTCATGCTGGATAGCGCTGAGCGTTTCAGACAGATTGTATTGCCCTGCCGCCGCATTGAGCGTGCCGGCTATGACATCGCTGTCAAAGGCAATTTCTCCGCTGACGGTCAGCGTCAGCGTACGGATATCACTGGCCGATTGGGTCGGCTGCGCTGCGGCAGGCTGCTGCGGCACGGCGGAAGGCTGTGCTGCCAGCGCTGTCGGAGCCGCGTACATTTGCGGAGCAGTCGTCGGGCGCGGCAGGCCGGGCATTGTCTGCGCGGTAGCCTGCGGACGCGACGCCGCCGCCAATTCGCCAATCGAACTGACCAGGCGCTCGGCGTCCATGCTCAGGTCTGCATTGGGGTTGCGGATGGCCAGAATCATCCATATGGCGCAAAAGAGCACGATTGCCGCCGCTATGGTCATGACAATCGTGCCCGCAGAAATGCGTTTATGCCGTCCGCGCATCGTTTCAGCCCTCCGCGTTGCGCTCGTAAATCAGCCGCAGACCCTTCAGGGTCAGCAAGCCGTCAATCTGATCGATCACCCTGGTTTCGGAGGCAATCATGCGCGCCATGCCGCCGGTTGCTACCACCACGGCGTCGTCGCGGCCAATCTCACGCTTCATTTTTTTTACCAGGTATTCCACCTGGCCGACGTAACCGTAAATCATGCCCGCCTGCAGGTTGGTGATCGTATTCTTGCCGATCACGCTGTCGGGCTTGACCAGCTCGAAATTGGGCAGCTTGGAGGTGCCGCGCACCAGCGCCTCGCTGGCCAGCTTGATGCCGGGGCAGATGCAGCCGCCCACAAACGCGCCCTTTTCATCCACCACGCCGAAGGTTGTGGCCGTGCCGAAATCGATGAAGATGCACGGCGCGCCATAGAATGCCTGCACGGCCACCGCGTTGCAAATGCGGTCGCTGCCCAGCGCGCGGGGATTATCATACTGAATGTTGATGCCCGTTTTTACGCCCGGCACCACAAACTTGGGCGCGATGCCAAAGTAATCGTTGCACATGTGCTCGATGGTAAAGTTGACCGGCGGCACCACGCTGGACAGCATAATGCCCGTCACCTGGTCGGGGCTCAGCCCCGCGCTGCGGAACAGGTTGGTCACCAGCATGCCGTATTCGTCGCTGGTGCTGCTGCGATTGGTGGAAAGCCGCCAGTAGCGCACCAGCTCCTTGCCCTGGAACAGGCCGGTTTTGATGTTGGTGTTGCCGATATCCATCGTAAAAATCATGTGCGTTCCTCCGTCGTCCGCAGCCCGTCAGGCTTTGGCTCCGATTTTCGTTTTGCGCAGCGCCAGCACCGCGGGCGTTACAATCAGCGCCGCGGCAATGGCCTCGCACCCGCCGCCGATCAGCCCTGTGCCGGCGATCAAGCCCAGGATCCTGGCCGAATCCAGGCCGTTCATGGCGTAAAACAGCAGCATCAACCCCAGATACAGCACCGTATTGGTCAGGGAGCCAGCCGCCGCCGCAATGGGCAGGGCGATTTTTTCATGCTTGCCCAGCAGCTTATACACGCCCAGCGCGGCCATGGGCACCAGCAGGCGCGGCGCATAGCACATGATCAGCGCGCAGGCGGGAGAGGCTGCAAACAGCGTGGAGGCCAGCGCGGAGGGCGGGGTTAAAGAAATGCCCAGCATGCTCAGCGTGCTGGCCGTGCCAAAGCAAAGCCCCAGCAGCAGGCCGCTGCGCGCACCCAGCACGAGCGCGCCGGTAATGACCGGCACGCACAGGATGGTCACATTGATGAAGCCCAGCGGGATCAGTCCCAGCGGGGTCATGCCCAGTACAAACACCAGCGCCATCAAAAGCGCCGCAGCCGTCATGCGATAGAGCGTTATTCTGTTTTTCATGCTGTTTTCCGTTCAGGTTCCCATGGGATACCTGACGAACCTTCCTTTTCGATGTATTGTTCGATCCCCTGCGGGTATCGACGGGTGCATTATAACACGTTGGATAGCAATTGTCAAAAACCGGATGGCATTAAGGATAAAAAAATGGGGAATGAAGGAGTGGGACGAATCAAGTCGATAAACTGGAATTTGTCAGTATTAAAGTTTCAGAATCTCATCTGCAATTTCACGAACGGTTTTATTGCTTGTATCAATTTTTACGGTATCAAGTAGCTGATACATACGAATCCTTCCGACGCTTCTGTCAATGACATCGGCAGTGCGGAGTCCGCGAGCGATATCGGATGACAACCGATTTCTCAGATTTGTTTCGTCCGTCATCAAGGATATTTTTATGACTCTGCAAGCGCTTGTGTCCAACTCATTGATTATGCTATCGATGATGTATTGCTCATGCATGACCCAGCAAAGAATAATGTTATCGTAAGCAGTGCAACGAAGAAAGTTGTTCAACAGAAAGCAAATATTACGCATGACCATTTCTTTTGTTTCTTCCGTTAGCTGAAACGGATCGGCATCCCAACACCAGTCACCGTCCAAAAAAACACTGTTGTGCAAGTCTTTTTTCAACTGTCGGCTGATTGTTGTTTTGCCAACACCCATTGTACCGCCAATCAAATACAGAGTTTTCATACCGATCCTCCACAAATTCTGATTAAACTGACAGGAAATATAGCACACGTTCAAATTGGCAAGAACGTGTTTATTCACTGTGGTTGATAAAAAAAAGCAGGGCGAATCAAATCGATAATCCAGAAGCCATCTCTCTCAAAGTCCATAATGAATTACCCATTTGTTACTGTCCATTGCCTTTTCTAACAGTTCCTTTAGTTTGGATAGCTCAGAATTATCAGTAATGGCATCGATAAATGCTTTCAAGGAACTGGGCGGAACAAGCGTAATCCCACAATAGGAAAGCCCCTTGCCTTTAACAGAAAGCGTATGCCAATAAAAGTCAACGGATAAAATTCTTTCACCTATACCTTCCAAATAGACATCATCAACGGAAATACAGGCATATTTCTCAGGCTCATACTTGTCATATCTTTTGCCGGGCTGGGGGGAATCTATCATAATTCCAAACTCATGTTTTGCCATATCCCTTACCTATACAAAAACCCCGATTTATTAAACCGACAGTACGTATAGCACATGTTCAGCTTGACCACAAGCAATTGGCAAAAGATGGCACTTATTCGCTGCGGCTGATAAAAAAGCGAAGCAAATCAAATCGACAAACTTGAAGTTATTTTACTTGCGTTCCATAAATCCTATGATTGAAAGAATCAATCCTACAATCCCAGTTCCGATAACAAGTACTCCCATTCCTGATGAATAAAGAGCAATTATGATCGCAAAGAGCAGTATTGCAATACCTAATCCTATTTTTTTCATTGTAAATCCTCCTGTTATAGCTTCCGATGCTTTGATTGCTTATCTATAAAAATCAGCGGCCGTTATAGAGCTGCTCGTCCCGGCCCATCCTGCGCCATTGCGAGGGCTGCGCGCGGCGGGGCAGTGTTTGCGGAGTTTCCGGCTTTGAGGACGGTTTTTTCACACATTTAAGCATCAGAAGCGCTGCGCCCGCGCCCAGCAGCGCGCACAGACAGCACAGGCCGATCAGCCCCCAGATTGATATGCTCGTCATGCTCTTTCCCTCACAGCGGCATGTTGCCATGCTTGCGCGGCAGCAGCACATCGCGCTTGGAGGCAAGCACCTCCAGCGCCGCGGCCATGCGCCCGCGCAGCCTGTCCGTGCCTGCCAGCGTCCAGTCAAACAGCGGCGGCTGCGCCGCATCGCTGACGCAGAGCTTCACCGTTGTGGCCGCCGAAAGCGCGTAATACAGCGCAGGATCATGGGGCAGCTCGCCCGCCAGCGCCAGTATCAGCGGCAGGGAAAACGCATCGCCCATGCGCATCAGGCGCGTCAGGCCGGGCGGCGGCACATCCCCGCTGACAGCCGCGCATACGCACACGCGGCCATTGATGCGGCAAAGGAAGGCCTCGCCCTGCGTCCCCGCGTAGAGCGGCAGCTCGGCGCCCGCGTCCGCACAGGCATGCAGCGCCAGGGGCAG
>ERZ857827.1041-NODE-1041-length-31958-cov-4.041689_pt1 | contig 31958 bp, 32 predicted proteins | sample MGYA00519761_ERZ857827 | MGnify/ENA primary metagenome ERZ857827 (study PRJEB31778, sample SAMEA3449370) | human gut metagenome | biome: human gut; feature: human-associated habitat; material: faeces | place: United Kingdom | collected 2010/2012 ... | reverse complement strand
TATCTAAGAACCACTCCACCGGAGAGCCGATGCGCGCCAGATAATTCGCCGGTTTCTGTACCGTCCCGCCAACCGTCAGCACCCGATCCACCACGGGACGGCCCTCATAAACAGCCCGTTTGATGACGTAGCAGGTGTCCACGTTCAGCACGATCACGCCGATATCCAGCGGCAGGGCGCCGTTGCGCACCTTTCTGCCGGTCAGCGCATAGACCAGCTGCTTTTCACCGCCCTGCGGGTATCGGGCCGGTAGAGAAAGCACTTCGATTCCCCCATGCCCCGCGCAGGCTTTTTTCATGGTTTCAATGGCATCCGGCTTATTGCTTTCGATGCCGATTTTTACGGCCGAAATAGAAAGCGCCTGGCGGACGATTTCGATTCCCTGCACGATTTCTTCCGCCTTTTCCAGCATCAGCCGATGGTCGGCGGAAAGATAGGGTTCGCATTCCGCGCCGTTAATGACCAGCGTATCTACTTTTTTCCCCTCCGGCACGGAAAGCTTCACTGCCGTCGGAAAGGTCGCTCCGCCCATGCCGACGATACCCATTTCCCGGCAAAGATTGGCAAGCTCCGAGGCTGTCAGCTTGTCCGGCTCGGCCACGGGATGAAGCTCCTCCCACGTATCCTGAAAGTCATTATCAATGACGACGGAATTGACCTGAGTTCCGTTGGCTACGATACAGGGAATCACGTCTACGACCTTGCCGGAAACAGAGGCGTGAACCGCCGCACTGACAAAGCCTGTCGGCTCCCCTATTTTCTGTCCTGCCTTCACCAGATCGCCCTTCTGAACCAACGGCTTGCAGGGCGCGCCGATATGCTGCTGCAAGGGGATCGCCACACGGGACGGCTGAGGCGCTTCGACGATGGGCAGACCGGCTGTCGCCGCCTTGCCGCCAACGCCTTCCTGCGGATGGATTCCCCCGGGGAAGCGATAAACGGAACTCATGAAAAATTCATCCTTCCTGTACGAGTATCGAAATTGTTGCCTATAACAAACATTATAGCACAATCTTCCCATACAGAAAAGATGAATTCCCAAATTTGTCTAAACTTATGCCAGATGTTCCTTTTTCCACTTTACGCCCGCGTTCAGAAGCGCACGGGCATGAGCAAATCCGCTGGCCTGCTGGTCGTTGCTGACTCCGATCAGCCGCGCCACTTCGTCAATGCGTCCGTTTTTATCCAACTCAGTGACCGTTGTATAAGTACGTTCCCCAATGACGTTTTTCTCAACACGGTATTGCGTATCCGCCATCGCGGCAATCTGCGCCAGATGGGTCACGCACAAAACCTGATGATAGCGGGCAATGGAGGCCATCTTTTCAGCCACCACCTGAGCAATATGACCGCTGATGCCCGTATCGATTTCATCGAAAATCATGCAGGGAATGCCCTCGTGAGCCGCCCCCGCCGCTTTCAGCGCCAGCATCAGACGGCTCAATTCGCCGCCGGAGGCTGTTTTATCCAGCGGTTTCAAGGGCTCGCCGGGGTTAGGCGCGATATAGAACGCAACGTGATCCTCTCCCTCGGCGGTAGGGATTCGTTTCTTACCGGGCTCTGGCGTTTCAAACACACAGGCAAATTTCGTGCTTTGCATTCCCAGATCCCGCAGTTCTCCCTCGATGGTTCTTTCCAGCCATGCGGCAAGGGCTTTCCGGCCCTCCGTCAGCTCGGCGGCCAGGGAACGATAGGCGGCCAGTTTCTGCTTATAATCGCTTTCTGCCCGGCGGAGGCGTTCTTCCATACTGCCCAGACGCTTCAATTCGTCCCGGATTTCCTCGTGATGGACGGTCAATTCATCCGCTGTCATGCCATAGCGGCGCTCCAGACGGCGAATCAGATCGAGTCGTTCCAAAATCTGCTCGCTTCGTTCCGGGTCGTAATTTTCTTTTTCCAGCAGGTCACGAAGCTCGATACCGACTTCTTCCACCTCGTACTGTGCGCTCTCCAGACGAGATGCCAGCGCCTTGAAGCGTTCGTCCAGATCACCGACCTGATTCATGGCTTCCGCTGCCTGCCGAAGCTTCAGCACGGCGCTCTGTTCCCGTCCTCCGGCGTATACCTGTTCGTAGGCAGTGCGCAGGGCGCTGTCGATTTTTTCCGCCCCCAAATAGCGTTCCCGTTCAGCGGCAAGCTTGTCCGCCTCCCCCGCCTTCAGCTGGGCCGCATCCAATTCCTTGACCCGGCTTTGCAGGTACTCCTGGCGTTCGTTTCGCTGGGCGTTTTCTTTGCGCAGGGCGGAAAAACGGCTGCTGCTTTCGCGCCAGATCTGATAGGCGCGGGCGACTTCGCCCTTCTTCTGCTGAAAGGCCGCGTCGCCGAAGGAATCCAGAAACCCCATGTGATTTTTGGCGTCCAGCAGGCTTTGATGCTCGTGCTGCCCGTGAACGTCTACCAGCAGTTCGGAAAGCCGCCGCAAAAAAGCGAGCGGGACGATGGTTCCGCAAACGCGGCAGATATTCCTGTCGCCCGTTATTTCCCGCTGGATGGCAATCAGGCCGTGGTCGTCCGAAAGCTCCTGCTCGGCCAATACCTCCCGGGCCCGCGGGCAGTCTGAAATATCGATCAGCGCCTCCACCGACGCTTTTTCACAGCCGGAACGAATCAGGCTGCGGTCGGCCCGTTCGCCCAGCACCAGATTGATGCTGTCCACCAGAATGGACTTGCCTGCGCCCGTTTCGCCGCTCAGGACGTGCATTCCGCGATGAAACTCAATGGTCAGGCTTTCGATGAGCGCAATATTGCGCACCGTCATCGAGATCAGCATGTCCGGCCCTTCCTTTCCCCAAAATCAGCTGCGGTGCATCATTTCATTCAGGCGTTCCATCAGCACGCCCGTTTCTTCAATGGTGCGCACGATCAAAAGAATGGTATTGTCGCCTGCGATGGTGCCCAGCACTTCCGGCCATTGCAGACGGTCGATGGTTTCGGCGGCGATATTGGCGCTGCCGGAAATCGTCCGCAGGATGATCTGATTATAGGCGCAGGAAATGGTCAGCACCGTTTCCGAGAACATGCGGATTAGGCGCTCGCTGAGACCATTATCGCTCTTGGCGGCGGTGGCGTAATGATAGGAGCCGTTTTTCCCCAGTACCTTCACCAGACGAAGCTCTTTAATATCGCGGGAAATGGTGGCCTGCGTCACCTGAAAGCCATGCTCCCGCAGCGCGTCGGCCAGTTCCTCCTGCGTTTCGATCTCCTGATTATGAATGACTTCCAATATAGTGACCTGACGGGATGCTTTCATAAAAAAGGGCCTCCTTCAAAGGGGTGATTATCGGCTCCATTCCGCCAGTTTCAGACGGATGGTGGTAAAAAAGCTCTGGGGCTGGGTTTCAATCAATAAAGCGTCAAACGGCGCGCGTGTGACCAGCAGACGTTCTCCGGGCTGAAGAATGACGACCTCCTGCCCATCCACGGAGCACTGTACGCCGCGGGTGGTGTAGGTTTCGTCCAGCATCAGCTCCACCTGATGATCCGGCGCGGCAACCACCGGCCGGTGCTGAAGCGAATGCGCGCAGATAGGCGTCAGCAGGATGCATTCCACGTCCGGATGAACGATCGGCCCCCCGGCGGAAAGGGAATAGCCGGTAGAACCTGTAGGCGTTGCGACAATTAGGCCGTCCGCAATAAAGCGGCCCACATCCTGTCCGTTAACGGCGGCATGAACGCCGATGAGCCGGGAATAACCGCCGCGGCTCAGAACCACATCATTCAGCGCATACCAGGTTTTCTGTCGGCCGGGCGTATAGCTTTCCAGCATGGCCGCAAGCATCATCCGGCGGCGAATATTATATTCTTCCATGGCAAGGCTGCGGCAAGCCTCCACCAGCTGCTCCCATTCCACTTCCGCCAAAAAGCCTACCGTGCCCAGGTTGATGCCGAGAATGGGCAGGCCGTATCCCACGGCAATGGCATTGGCCCGGAGAAACGTTCCGTCTCCCCCAACGGAAAGCACTGCCTCGCAATAGTTTGGATCCCCCTGAGCCAGCGGAATATCCTTCCGGCGTTCCAGCCGCCGAAGCAGCCACGGCTCCGCAAAAACGGTAATTCCCGCTTCCGTCAGCGCCCGAACCAGTTGATAGGCCAAACCCTCCAGGTCGTCCTTCCGATGGTGCATTACCACATAAATGGATTTCATTCTCCATCCTGCCTTTCCGAGCTATTGTAACATAAAATGCATAAGTATTCAATAACGAATACTTATGCATTTTCACGAATAAAACAAAAAATTGTTTTTTATAACATCTCACGGAAATATAGCGCCTGTACAAGCAATAAAATATCACAGTTCAGGCATAGAGCGTAGCATGAGCCTGTTCTACCACCTTACGAACGCGGGCTTCATCCACGCCGCCCTCTTCGCCGGGAAGCAGTTCCGTAATATACTCGATATTGCCCTCCGGGCCTGTGATGGGTGAGAAATCCAGCTGCGCCATATGATAATGGATCTCCGGCAGAAAGGCGCGTATATTTTCTATGACCTGCACATGGACGGCAGGGTCGCGCACCACGCCTTTTTTGCCGACGTTTTCACGTCCGGCCTCGAACTGAGGCTTGATCAGGATATAGAAGCGGCCCTTATGCTCCATCAATTCCGCTGCCTTCGGCAGGATCAGCTTCACGGAAATAAAGGATACATCCATGACCGTTACATCCGGCACGCAGGGAATCTCTTCATGCGTCAGATAGCGGGCGTTGGTGCGCTCCAGCACGACAACGCGGGGATCGCTGCGGATCTTCCAATCCAGCTGCCCATAGCCTACGTCGATGGCGTAGACCTGCCGCGCTCCGTTATGCAAAAGTACATCGGTAAAACCGCCGGTCGCCGCGCCGATGTCCATGGCCACTGCATCCGTTACATCCGCCTGAAAGACCCGAAGCGCCTTATCCAGCTTCAAAGCGCCCCGGCCTACATAGGGGTTGGAGCTTCCCTTTACATGCAGGTCGTCGCTTTCCCCCACTTTTTCCGAGGCCTTCAGAATTTTGACCTCCTTGCGGTACACCTGTCCGGCCATAATCAGCGCCTGCGCCTGTTCCCGGCTGGGAGCCAGTCCCCGCTGCACCATGGCGACATCGACCCGGATCTTATCAGACATTCTTTGGTTCCTCCCGGTTCAGTTCGGTGATGATGGCCCGCGTGACACTTTCGTCATCCAGTCCCGTGTCCCGCAGCAAATGTGCATGATCGCCGTGCGGGACAAAACAGTCGTCGACCGCCAGCAGCTTTACTCTGGGCTGAAAGCCCATTTCAGAAGCGGCTTCCAGCACGGCGCTGCCAAAGCCGGCCATGCGGACATGTTCTTCCAGTGTAAAAACCGGTTTCCCCATGGAGAAAGCCCGATGCAGGCAATCGCTATCCAGCGGTTTCACGGTGGAGGCATTCACAACCGTCATAGAGATTCCATCCTGCGCCAGTGCATCCGCCACTCGCAGCGCCGTTGAAACCATGCTGCCCACTGCCAGCATTACCGCGTCGGTTCCTTCCCGAAGGGTCAGCCATTTTCCGATGGTAAAAGTGGGAATCGCATACCCTTCCGGCAGCGAAACGGCGCTTTTGGGATAGCGAATGGAGCATGGACCGTCAAACGTACAGGAAGCGCGGGTCATCAGGCGAAGCTCTTCTTCATTAGCGGGTGCGAGCACCGTCATATTCGGAATGTGGCGCAGATAGGCAAAATCATACAGTCCCTGATGAGACTGCCCGTCTTCGTTGGCAATCCCCGCCCGATCCAGCATCAGCGTTACCGGGAGCCGCTGCATGCATACGTCGTGCAGTACCTGATCGTACCCACGCTGCAAGAAAGTGGAATAAACGAAAAAGTAGGGTTTCAGTCCTCCGGCTGCCATCCCGGCGCACATGGTAACGCCGTGTTCTTCTGCGATACCAACGTCAAAATAACGCTCAGGATAAGCGTCACGGAAAGCCGTCGTCCCAGTGCCCAAAGGCATGGCGGCGGTAATGAACTGGATCCGCCGATCCTGCTTTGCCAGCTTCAGCAGTTCCTCCGTGGCGATTTCGCCGTTTCCTTTGCTGCTGACGGCGGAGGGTTTTTCTTCATCCAGAAAGAAGGGCGGCGTACCGTGAAAACGCTCGGCGTTCTTCTCCGCGCGGTTAAAGCCGTAGCCTTTTTTGGTGATGCAGTGAATCACCACCGGTTCATCCAGCCGTTCTGCCTGGCGGAGGATCCCTTCTACCGATTCAAGATCGTTGCCGTTAATGGGCCCCAAATAGCGAAAACCAAGGGCAGGGAAAAAGCCCTCGTTGAGAGCAACGCTTTTGATCATGGTGCTGAGGCCGTGCATACAGCGATACACCGGCTTCCCCACCAGCGGGATAGCACCCAGCACTTTTTTAACGTGGGATTTCGTGGTGTTCCATCCGCGGCTGGCCCGCAGGTTGGATAAATGCTGGCTCAACGCGCCCACGTTTTGAGCGATCGACATTTCGTTGTCATTCAGGAGCACGATCAGGCGGGTTTTGGTGTTGCCGCAGTCGTTCAGCGCCTCATAGCACATACCGCCCGTCAGAGCGCCGTCCCCCACCACCGCGATGACATGATGCTTTTCCCCTCTTGCGTCCCGTGCCCGAGCCATGCCTAGGGCGGCTGAAATCGCCGTAGAAGCATGCCCGGCCTCAAAACAGTCGTAGGGACTTTCGGAACGTTTGGGGAAGCCGGACAGCCCTCCGTAGGTACGTAACGTATGAAATTCATTGTACCGGCCCGTCAGCAGCTTATGGGTATATGTCTGATGGCCCACGTCAAAAACGATTTTGTCCTCAGGCATATGAAAGACGCGGTGAAGGGCCAGTGTAATCTCCACGATTCCCAGATTGGAGGAAAGATGGCCGCCGTTTTTGGAAACGGTTTGGATGATTTTGGTACGGATGTCGTCCGCCAAATCTTCGCATTCTTCATAGCTCAGACTGCGAATGTCTTCGGGACTGATGATCTGCGATAAATCCAACCTTCTAAAGCTCCTTTGTGCTTCAGGCGTTTTTCAGCCCGTTTTTCATGCCCGTCTTGCCCCCCAGAGAGATGTTTTTGAGAATGTCGGAGGTATAGGCATAATTGTTTTCTTCCTTGTCCTGCTCGGCCTTCATGGCGCATTCCACCATTCGGTCGATCAGACGGGCGTAGGGAAGACCGCAGGCTTCCCAAAGATAGAAAGCCAGCGAGCCGGGAATGGTATTGATTTCCGTAATGTACAGTTCCTGAGAAGCGCTGTCAAACATATAATCGATACGCACAACGCCCTTGCAGTCCATGGCCTTGAAAATATCGACCGACAGCTTTTGAATGCGCTCCTTCAGTTCCGGCTCGATGGGTGCGGGAAGGACGCGCTTGAGGGAGGCCATGCCCTTGGTGGAATTGCCGCCGCTGCCGTATTTATCCATGAAGGTGAGCAGATCGCCGCCGGAAATCGGCATTTCGATCTCGCTGGCTTTGGCTTCTCCATCGTAGCCCAGCACGGAACAGTTCAGCTCCAACGGCTCGCACAGGCCCTTTTCCACCAGCGTTTTCCGGTCGAACTCAAAGGCCAGCTCCAGCGCTTCCTTCAAAGAAGTCCGGTCGTTGGCGCGGGTTACGCCGATGGAAGAGCCAAGCGACGCAGGCTTGACAAAAACGGGATAGGGAAGGTTCTTTTCAATATCGTCCATAACCCCTTCGGGATCCTTCTCCCAATCCGCCCGCAGGAACCAGCGGCCCGGCAGAACCGGGAAACCGCAGCCCTGAAAGAACAGCTTCATGTAGACTTTATCCATGCCGATAGCGGAGGCGCCCACGCCGGAAGAAGCGTAAGGGATGTTGCACAGCTCCAGAAGGCCCTGCACAGTGCCATCCTCGCCATGAAGCCCATGAAAAACAGGAATGACGCAGTCCAGCCGGGCGACAACGATCTGCTGTTCTTTGGCAAACAGACCCTTGCCCTGTTCCCGGGTAATCAGCGCACGCGAACCGGCCGTCAGATCCAGCTGCACCCGGCGGATCCCCTTGCGATTTTCGTCAAAGGGAGTGTAGGCGGACACGTCAAGCAGCGGATCGCCGGTAAACCATTCGCCCTTTTTGCTGATATAAATCGGGATCACGTCATAGGTCTGGCGATCGGCAGCACGCATCAGCTGCACAGCGCTGATAATCGAAACCTCGTGCTCGCAGCTGCGGCTGCCGAACATAACGCCCAGTTGAATCTTGCTCATGGTTTCTCTTCCTCCAAAACTCTTATGCTTACGGAAATCTTTTCAGGCTTCCTGATAGTGGTCGGGCAGATCGTTTTCATACAGCACGGTATCCGTGGGCCTTACCAGCGTATGCAGCAACCGGGTGGATTCTTCCAGACTGTCCACGCGATAGGCGTTTTCATCCGGGAAACCGGCCTCCTTCAATCCTTCCAGAATCGGCGTGGCGCGTCCTTTGCCCACGATAATGGCAATGTCGACGCATCCCGCCATCTGACGTCCGAATTCCCGGTTGTATTCCGCTTCTTTCTCTCCCAGCTCCACCATGCCGGGCGTGATGATAATGCGCCGCTCCGGGAACTGACGCAGCACTTCCAGCGCTGCCTTGGCGCCGATGGGATTGGAATTGAAGGCGTCGTTGATAATCGTGAAGCTGCCGGGAACGTTCATCAATTCCAGACGATTCTTGACCGGCTGAAGCTTTTCAATGCCATGGGCGATCTGCTTCAGGCTCAGGCCCAGATCTGCCGCAACCGCAGCCGCCAGCAGGATGTTCTGGATGCTGTGCGCACCCAGCAGACGGGTATGACATTCTATCTCGCCCTTGCCCTTCACATGCAGGGTGAACGCGCTGCCCTCGCCGGACACGCGGCAGTCCGTGGCATAAACGTCCGCGCTTTCATCAGGCCCGCAAAGGGTTTTGGGCTTTTCTGTTTTCTGGTACATCTGCAGGCAATAGCTGCCGTCATTGTAAAAATAACTGTGAGAGTCTGTCTGCGGAAGCGCGTCGATCAGCTCGTATTTCGTCTTGGCGATCCGCTCGATGGACTTGAAGGTTTCCAGATGCTGAGGGCCTACGGACGTAATAATGCCGATGGTCGGATGCACCAGACGGCACATTTCTTTAATGTCGCCCACGTGACGTGCGCCCATTTCCCCCACAAAAACCTGGTAGCTGGGGGTCAGCTTCTCGCGGATGGTGCGGGTCACGCCCATGGGCGTATTGAAGCTGGCTGGGGTAATCAGCGTCGTATATTTTTCACTGAGAATGGTGCCCAGAATGTGCTTGACGGAGGTCTTTCCATAGCTGCCGGTAATGCCGATACGGATCAGGCCCGGAATCGAAAGCAGCTTCCGCCGCGCATCCCGGAAATACAGTTCGCTGATGGCTTTTTCGATGGGCCATACAAGCAGTCCGGCCAGTGCAACAACCAGCGGCAGGAACAATGGCCAGAGGAACAGCAAATTCCAGATCACGATGACCCGCTGAAGGAGCCACCCCAAGCCCGCAAGGACAAGAGCCAGCATAACCATCAGCCGTTTCATGCGGCCGGTCAACACAAAGGCTTTTTTGGCATGCTTTTCACTGAACAGCCGGCCGATCCCAATTCCGGCCAAAGCCGCCGCTGCCAGAAGAGCCAGCGTAATCAGCCAGATGATAAGCGCAGCGGGAGGCGTGTCGGGCGATTGAAGGGCCTGCTGATACCATGCATTTTGCAGGATAAACAGAATCAGACAAACCGCTGCCGAGCAGAGACCCGGCCAAAACGCATGCTTCCGATTTCGGTTCAGGGTACGGAAATAGCCGGGAAATTGATAGCTTTCCAGCTGAAAATAATGCAGAAGTCCCCTTGCGGCAAAAAAGCAGCAGAGCATGGGTGCCAGCGCAAACGTAATTTCCCGGGCTGTAATCATCCCCTGCCATGCCTCCAGATCAACGACGTTCACTGCTTTCCTCCCAGAAAAAATTCTTTGATAATGATCAAAAAGCGCTGCCACTCTTCCAAAAACGCGAAATGTGTCCGTCCTTCAAAGACGATCAGCGCGGCGTCCGGAATTTGCTTTTCCATTTGCTGTCCCATCCAGAGCGGGGTTTCCGTGTCGTCGCTGCCCCAGATCAGCAGTGTCGGGGCAGTGATCGCGGGAAGCAGCGGCAGCAGGTCTTCATTGACGACCTTCACGAAAGTGCCGCGCATGACTTCATTCAATTTGTAGTAGTCGGGAGAGCCGTACTTCCGCCGAAGCTGATCCTGCAAGCGCTCCACCCATCCCCGCAAGAACGGAATCTTTTTGAGCCACCCGCAGCAGCGATTCAGCCGTTTGAAACGAGCCTGCCGTTTTTTCTGGCCTTCGCTGATGGGTTTGCGAATCCCCGCCCCGCCGGTAATGACCAGCCGATCAACTCTTTCCGGCTGATGCGAGGCCAGCCACAGGGCTACCCGGCCGCCAAAGGAGTGGGCGACAGCATCGACTTTGGGCAGAGAAAGTTCGTCCAGCAGGAGGAGAATCTGTTCGGCATAATCCTGTACGCCCCAAGGCTCCGGCGGATCGCCGCTTTTTCCATGGCCCGGAAAATCCACGGACAGAACGGAAGCGTCCTCAGAAAGGCCGTTTTCAATAAAGGAAAAAATGGAGCTGTCGCAGCCCCAGCCATGCAAAAGAAGCACTACCGGTGCGTCAGCTTCCTTTTTGTACTGCCAGCGATAATACAGGCGGCAGTTTTTCAGCGTGGTTTCCAATCCGTCCAGCACCCCCATTTTCCCGGTTCCCTGCTATTTTACCCTATCTTATGCAAAAAGAAAAGTCAAAATCGGCTTTCGTCCGAAAACGAGGCGAAAATATACCGTCTTTTTCGTTCACTCAAGCTGAATTCCGAACGGCACCAGCCGGGAACCTCTACGACAGATTCCAGACGGCAGCCCAGTCTTTCGCAGGTGCGAATACTGGCCCAGTTGTCGTCATCCGTGGTAATCACAAAAGAATGAAGCCCAAATTCCCGAAAAACGGGCAGAGCCAGTCTGCACGCCTGCAGCGCATAATGCCGTCCCTGATAGGGCGGATCCACATGATAGCCCACATGGCCCAGATAGAAAAGTGCCGGGCCTTCCCCCAGCCGCAGGGCCAGTTCCCCCGCCGCTCTTCCCGTTTCGAGGTCGACGAGATCATAAACCATAGAACAGCAGCCGTCCAGCGAACTGACATGTCCGCTGTATTCCCGCGGGCGCAGGGCGATCTGTTCATTCTGAAACTGGATTTCCCGTCTGCGGCCCAGACGGATGAACTGTTTCTCGATCTCTTTTTTCATACTTCCTGTACCGTAACGCGGGGAACCAGATTTTCAAAATCTTCGCGCTTGAGCAGCTGCGTTCCGTCCGTCATGACGCTGGCTGCTCCTGCCGCCACGCCGAATCGAAATGCATCCTCCAAAGGAACCCCTCGATCCAGCCCCATCAATACGCCGCCCAGCATCGCGTCGCCCGCCCCAACGGTGGAGCTGGCCGTCACGGGAACCGCCGGAGAAAACAGGGTTCGCTGCGGCGTAACCAGCACGGCCCCCATTTTTCCCATGGAAACAATCACGTTTTGCGCGCCGTACTCCATGAGGAGCAAGGCCGCGTCCCGAATCGCCCGAAGGGTTTTCAGCTCCCGGCTGACGATGCCTTCGATTTCGGGAAGATTGGGCTTAATCAGATAGGGTTTTTCCTTGATGCCGCGAAGAAGGGATTCCCCTGCCGCGTCCAGAACGCATTTTTGCCCCGGCAGAGAATGAATGCATCGCTGATAGGTATCCTCGCCGCAGTTTTGCGGCAGGCTTCCGCTGAAGACCACGTAGGAACTGTCCTGCACTTTTTCTTTCAGCAGCGTCAAAAACGCGCCGAGCTCATCCTCGCTGACGCTGGGGCCAGGCTCGTTGATTTCGGTAATGGCCTTCGAAGTTATTTCACAGAGCTTCAGGTTCGTGCGCACTTCCCCGGCGACGGTCATATATTCGAAGGTCAGGCGTTCCCTTTCCACCATTTGTAAAAAAAGCGAGGCGTTTTCGCGGCCCAGACATCCGACGCAGCGAGTCTGTACGCCCAATCTGGAAAGAACCGTCGCTACATTGATCCCTTTGCCGCCCAGATCGACGCGCACCTGTTCAAGCCGGTTCAGTTCACCGGGCTTCAATTCGCTTAAAACCGCCGTTTTATCGAAGGAAGGGTTCAGGCAGACGGTCGTAATCATGTTTTTCTTCCTTTCTGTCGTTCCGCTCTGTTTTTCTGCGACAAAGGCATTTTTCAGGCGATGTGCAAGAGCGCGCCGCATAACGCTTGGTTATGCGGCGCGCCGGAATCAATCAGCCTGTGAAACAGAGGATCAATCCTCTTCTTCGTCGTCCTTCTTCGCGTTCTCGATGATCTTCTGAGCCACGTTGGAAGGCACTTCTTCGTAGCGCTCAAACTTCATGGTGAAGCTTCCGCGAGACTGGGTCATGGAGCGCAGGTCGGTAGCGTACTTGAACATTTCGGCCAGAGGCGCTTCCGCTTCCAGCAGCTGTCCTTCTTCCACCTGATTGGTGCCCATAATGCGGCCGCGGCGCTTGCTCATATCGCCCATCACGTCGCCCATGTATTCATCCGGCACGGTCACTTCCACGTGCATGATGGGCTCCAGCAGCACGGGGCTGGCATCCATGCAGCCCTTCTTATAAGCGATACGGGCAGCGGTCTTGAACGCCATTTCGGAGGAGTCAACGGGATGGTAGCTGCCATCGTACAGCTTGGCATGGAGGCCGACCATGGGATAACCGGCCAGAACGCCCTTGACGATGTTTTCACGCAGGCCCTTTTCAACGGAAGGAATGAAGTTGCGGGGCACAGCGCCGCCCACGACGGCGTCTTCAAACTCAAAGTCCACGCTGGGATCAGCGGTGGGAGAGAACTCAATCCACACATCGCCGAACTGGCCGTGGCCGCCGGACTGCTTCTTGTGACGGCCCTGGCAGGAAACCTTCTTGCGGATGGTCTCACGGTAAGGAATACGGGGATCTTCCAGCGTCGCCTGAGCGCCGAACTTGGTAGCCAGCTTGCTGCGGATGACCTCCAGATGCAGCTCGCCCTGACCGGCCAGACAGGTTTCGGTGGTTTCCACGTTCTTTTCCAGCCGGATGGAGGGATCTTCTTCCATCAGACGGGCCAGACCGCTGAATACCTTGTCTTCTTCGCCCTGCTTGGCGGCGAAAACAGCCTTGCTGATGCAGGGAGCCGGATACTCGATGGCGGGATACTGAATGGGATTGGCGGGGTCGCACAGGGTATCGCCGGTATTGGTATACTGCAGCTTGTTCAGCGCGCCCAGATCGCCGGCGTTCAGCTGCTGGGTGCTGATCTGCTTCTTGCCGCGGAGAACAAACAGACCGGTGATCTTTTCGTTCTTGTCAGCGGAGGAATTGTACAGGCTGGAGCTTCCGGCCAGAGAACCGCTCATCACCTTGAACAGAGACAGCTTGCCGACGAAGGGGTCGGCGATGGTCTTGAAAACAAAGGCGCTGAAGGGTTCGTCGTTGCTGCACTTGCGGCTTACTTCGTCGCCGGTCTTGGGATTCACGCCGGTATAGACCGCGCGCTTGGGGGAAGGCAGGAAGTCGGCGATCACGTCCAGCATCTTGGCAACGCCCACGCCGGTCAGCGCGGAGCAGGGGATCACAGGAGAAATGGTGCCGCTGAACATACCGATCTTGAAGCCCTCAAGGATTTCCTCGTGGCTGAGGGTTCCCTCGTCCAGATACTTCATGGTCAGCTCGTCATCGGACATAGCGGCGGCTTCCGTGATTTCTTCCAGAGCCACTTCGATGTCGTCAGCCATATCGGCGGGAACGGGAATTTCCTTGGGCTCGCCCTTGTTGGTGCGCTCATAGGCCTTGTTTTCCAGAACGTTTACAACGCCCTTGAAATCAGCGCCGTTGCCAATGGGCAGCATAATCGGCACAACGGAGCTGCCGAACTTTTCGCGCAGCGCCTGCTCCACCTTATGGAAGTCCGCGTGCTCGCGATCCATCTGGTTGACGATAAACATCTTGGCCACATGATTCTTGGTCGCCAGTTTCCAGGCTTTTTCAGCGCCGACGGAGATGCCGCCCACAGCGCTGACGACGATACCGGCAGTTTCCACGACGCGCAGGGGACCCATGGCCTCGCCGATGAAGTCAAAGTAGCCGGGAACGTCGATGATGTTGATCATCTTCTGCTTCCACTCGATGGGAGCGGTAGCAGCGCTGATGGAAATACCGCGCTTGATTTCTTCGGGGTCAAAGTCGGTGACGGTGTTGCCGTCTTCTACGCGGCCCTGACGGTCGATAGCCTTCGCAGCGAAGAGCAGCGCCTCGGTCAAAGTGGTTTTGCCCTCGCTGCCATGCCCCATGAGGGCGATGTTCCTGATGTCCTTGGTTTGATAGCTAGCCATTATGGATCCCCCTTAGTATAAAATAATGTAGCCGCTGCTTCCTTTCGTTTTTCCTTGGGCCGGAAAAGGGGGAAGCACCGATCGGATTCCAATGCTCCGATTCCGCAGATACGCCTGCGGTTTACTTTAATCGCTATATACTCAGTACTTATTGTAACAGATATAAGTCAAAAAGAAAAGACCTAATTGCAAAAACCTGTAAAAAGCCGTCCAAAAGATGGCAGAAAAGGCAGCTTTTCTCGATTTTTCGGCGCTTAACTCAGATATTTCACCTTGAGGTAGCCCTCCAGATTGCCGTATTCGCTGACCGTAATGGTCTCAAGCGCCAGTTCCTCCATACAGGCCAGCAGAATGGCCATCCCGTGGGCGGCAATATCCGCCCGGTTGGGCTGCATGGACGGCAGCCGAAGCCTATCTTCTACCGGCATGGGAGCCAGAAGCATCAGAATCTCCCGCACCTTTGACCGGGAAAGGACATACTGATGAATCTTTTCTTTTTCATTCCATGGGATCTGCTGCGCCAGCGCCGCCGCCAGCGTGAAGGTTCCGCCCACGCCGACCCATTGCAGGGTTTCCTGCGTCTGAAAGCGCGCTGCCGCAGGCCGGACAAGCTGCCTTGCTGCTTCCAGTGCTTTTTCCGCTGTCGCCGCGTCCGCGATAGGATGACTGCGGAATAGCCTCACCGCGCCCAGCTGCAGGCTCACAGCCTCCCGAACGTTCATTCCTTTTCCCATGGCAATTTCCGTGGACCCGCCGCCGATATCGATCAGCCCCGACGGGCCTTTGCCGGTTGCGCCGATATAGGAAAGCCTCGCTTCCAATTCCCCCGGGCAGACCTCTACGGGCAGCTGCACCGCTCGTTCCAGCTGTTCGATGAACTCCGCCTGATTCTTTGCGTCCCGAATGGCGCTGGTGGCAAAAATATGCACCGTCTCCGCCCCCGCCTGCCGGGCCTGTGCAACAAACTCCCCCACTTTTTGGCAGGCCAGAACGATCATTTCGGGAACGATATTCCCGTTTTCATCCAGCGCGGCAAAGGTTCTCATCGCTTCCCGATAACGCTTGAGCCGGTGCAGCTCGCCTCCGCTGATTTCCGCCAGCAGCATCCGAAGAGAATTGGAACCGATTCCAATGGCAGCCGTTCGCAATGGAAACACCTCATTCGTATATCAAAATTTCAGAAACGCTCTTTCTTCTTTCTCGTTTGTATACACGGCACACGGAAATGGAGAAAAAGAAAACCCCGCATGGGGCCGAAGAGGGCTTTTCCGCTTTTCAGCGGGAAGGCACCCCTTCTTCTCCATACAGGGTTTCCGGATTGGAAATGACCAGACGGATCTCGTCGGGCATCATATAGCCATAAACCGTGCGCGCCTGGCTTTCGATGTAAGCGTCGCTGCCAACGCTGGCCAGCGTATCTTTTAACGCAGCCTGATCATTTTGCAGCTCTGCCAGACGTGCCTTGCTCAGGTCGTAGGCATCGTCCAGCTCGCCAATGGCCTGAGACAGAGAAGCGCTCATGCAGAAAAAAGCAACCAGCACGCAAAAAAGGAGTCCAATCAGAACCCAAATATTAACCGTTTTGCGCATGGTGCCATTCCTTCTTTCCCAAAAGAGGGGATATTTCCCTTTATTTCAGTAAACTATTCGCGCTGCATCGTTCAAATTCCTTCTTACCGCCGAAAAAAATTTCTGGCAATCTTGTACCCTTTCTTCGCCAGCCATGAAAAGGCTTTTTCCGTTTCAAAGCCGCCGTATCCAGCCGGCGTTCGTTCGCCGCAGCGGCTATGATTTTGCGCCGCTTCCTACTTGCATTTCTGAATTTTCTCCGGCTTTTCCTTCTTTTCTTTTGAACGCCATACGGCTCCAAGTTTTCGGAATACCCGTCCGATGCCGCAGCGGTACAAAAGAAGTCCCACGCCGATGGCAAGCAAATGATACGCTCTCAGGCCGCTTTCCTTTGTCCAGAACAGGAGCAGGCCGAGTCCGGCGGCGCATAACAGCACCAGCAGCACATCCCACAAGCCTTTTCCGCCCGGCATTCCCCTTTCCAGCTCCAGAAGCAGGCCCAGCAGAAGGCCCAGCGGAACGGCGGCCAGGAAGGCGCGGGCCTGAACGGTGGTTTCGAAAAACAGCTTCATTTTATTTTTTCCCGTGCTTCCACCATTGGGAAAAACGGAAGCTCTTTCGCGGCTGCTCATAAACCAGACTATCTACCCGTCCCTCAATCTGAAGCTTGCCGTCTTCCAGAAGCAATTTAGCCATATGAAGCCCTTCTCCGGTCAAAACCATCAGACCTGTTTCCACTTTCAGCACCGCCTCGTTTTCCTGAAAGCTGCACACATCGGAGACACCCGTAATGACGGTATGCCTGCGCCGGTCCATCTGCACGGAATGGTTGCCCTGACGGACGGCGGCAGCACCTGAATCCTGTCCCGAAACGGCTGCGGCCATAACGATCCCTCCTTTTGCCCGAGTCGCTGTGTCGTATTTTATGCACTGTGCAACCAGATTAGACCCTTGACAGTCGTTCTTTCGGACTGCAAAATGGGAAACGGTTTTCCCTTCAAACTCTCGCAGGAAGGATGATGACCCTCTATGGCAACCCAAACGTCCCGGCAGTCGGCAAAGCTTCTGTGTTATTCCGCTCTCATGTGCGCCCTGATTATCGTTTCCACCCTATGGATCCGTTTCCCGATTCCCGGAACGGACGTGCTGTTTACCACGCAGGTCTTCTTTGTCCTGCTGTGCGGCCAACTGCTTCCGCCCCGCTATTGTCTGTATACGCTCCTTTTGTATGTGGGCATGGGTCTGGCCGGGGTTCCGGTATTTTCCAGCGTCTGCGGTCCCAGCGTTCTTTCCACGCCTTCCTTTGGCTATCTGCTTGGCTTCATTGTTGCGGCTCCCGCCGAAGCTTTCTTCCGGCAGAAAATGCCAAAAAAGCAGAGCCGTGATTTTCTGGCGGCTCTGCTGGGTATCGTGGTGATCTATGCGGTGGCGCTTCCGTATGTCGCGCTGCTGAAGGGCGTTTTTCTTTCCGCGCCGGTTCCTTTCTCCGTGCTGATGGTCAGCTATTTCCTGGTCTTTCTCCCGCTGGATCTGGTCAAAGCGTTCCTGGCCGGTCTGCTGGGCCGCCGTCTTCGGATGGCCCTTCGGCTGAATTAAATCAGCGCGGGAGCTCTTCGGGAATCGGACGATGGGTCAAGTGGATCTTCCCTTCGTTCAGTTCCCGGAGAATCTGCCCGTGGCCGTAAAGACGGTACTTGTACGTACACAGTCCCTCCATGCCCATGGGGCCACGGGCGTGAAGCTTGCCGGTGGAAATGCCGACCTCTGCGCCAAGGCCGAACAGGTAGCCGTCTGCAAAGCGGGTAGAGCAGTTTGCGAAAACATCGGCGCTGTCTACCTCCGTCATGAAACGCTCTACGTGCTCCCTGTCCGTACTGACGATGGCGTCCGTATGATGGGAGCCATAATGATTGATGTGCCGGATGGCTTCCTCCAGACTGTCTACCACGCGAATGGACAAAATCGCATCCAGATATTCGGTCTCCCAGTCCTTTTGCGCCGCTGCCTTGCAGCCCAGAAGAGACTGGGTTTTTTCGTCCCCCCGAATCTCCACGCCTTTTTCCATCAGGGCACGCCCAGCCTCGGGAAGAAATTGTTCGGCAATTCCGGCATGCACCAGCAGCGTTTCCGCCGCGTTGCAGACGGACAGATTCTGCGTTTTGCTGTCCACGGTTACACGAACGGCCGTTTTCAAGTCACAGGGATCGTCCACATAGACGTGGCAAAGCCCCTCAGCATGTCCCAGCACCGGGATCTGGCTGTTTTGCATAATATAGCGGACAAAGGCGTTGCTTCCCCGTGGAATGATCAGGTCGATATATTCATGCAATTTCAGCATTTCCTGCACATCCTCCCGGGTGTGCAGAAGACTGCACCAGCCGTTCGGCAGGCCGCAGGATTCGGAAGCACGAAGAATCATCGCAGTCAGCAGTTCGTTGGTGCGCAGCGCCTCACGGCCTCCCTTGAGCAGAACGGCGTTGCCGCTTTTCAGGCAGAGGGCGGAAATCTGAACCAGCGCGTCGGGCCTGCTTTCAAAAATGACGCCGATCACGCCGATGGGACAGCTGACCCGGTATAGTTCCAGCCCTTCTGACAATTCCAGCGCGCTGGAAACCGTTCCCAGCGGATCGGGAAGCCCGGCCAGTGCCTGCAATTCTTCGATCATCCGGCGACATTTGGCTTCCGTCAGCTGAAGACGGCTCAGCAGCGGCGCAGCCAGATTTTCTTCCCGGGCCTGCGCCACATCTTCCTGATTCATCTTCAGAAGCTGGGGAATGTGCGCGGAAATTTCCTCTGCAATGGATAAAAGGGCCTGATTGCGCGCAGAAAGCGGCGCGGCGCTCAAAGGCGCGGCGGCAGCCCGCGCCTTCCGGGCCAGTTCTCGGACGGAAACGGATTCGTTCATGGCGGTGTGCTCCTTCGGTACTCATAAAATCGGGAAACGGGTTCCATTATAGGCCATTCCGGGGAGGCATGCAAGAAAACCGCCTTTCTTCTGTCCGCATTTGTCTGCATTTTTACAGTTTTTTGAAAAAAGCCGGAAAATAGCTTGCTTTTCAGCTCGATATCATGCTATAATGCTCTTTGTGACATACGGACGTTCCGCTACCCATCCAGAATGAGCACGAACGTCTACGAAGGAAGGAGGCCCATGAAATGAGTGAAATCATTCGTTCCATCGAAAAGGCTCAGCTCCGCACCGATCTGCCTGAATTCGGCATCGGTGACACCGTTCGCGTTTTCGTGAAGGTGGTGGAAGGAACCCGCGAGCGTCTTCAGGCTTTTGAAGGCACTGTGATCGCCCGCCGCAACGGCAGCATCCGTGAAACCTTTACGGTTCGCCGCGTGTCCTACGGCATTGGCGTAGAACGCACGTTCCCGCTGCATTCTCCCCGTCTGGACCACATTGAAGTGATCCGTCACGGTAAGGTTCGCCGCGCTAAGCTGTACTATCTGCGCAACCTGCAGGGCAAGGCTGCCAAGATCAAGGAAGTCAAGCGCGTGTGATGAAAGCGCAAAAGAAGCCGCTCGCCTGTCGGGCGGCTTTTTGGTATATTCGTATACATTTGTAAAAGAATGGATGGAACCAGCCCCGTCGAAAGGAGAAAAGGATGAACACCTATCAGGCAGACAGCGCCCGGGAGTGGATTTGGAATCACTTGGATCAAAAGGCTTTTCGTACCCTTTCGGAAGAAAAGCTGAAAGCGATGATTGCGGATTTTGTCCAGTACGACCTGCACTTTATGCGGATCAGCGGCGTGCTGAACGCTCTTGACGCGCCGGGCGAGGCGGATTATGATGAGGATGAAGCGTTTGAGTTTATTTACGACGCTTACCTTTCCGACCACCCGGAGGACGAAGACGACGATATGCTGGCCGCCACGCTGCTGGATCGTTATATGGAACTGCAGGCAGACTACTGGGAGCAGAGCGGCCTGAGCGACTGAGCTTTCTTGGAACAAACAGATGGAGGAACTGTCAAGCGATGAAATGTCCTGAATGCGGCAAATGGAACAGGGCCGGTATGCCCCACTGCGCATCCTGCGGCGCAGAACTGCCGGACGAAGCCTATGGTACGGGTGGCGTTCTGCCATGGCAGCTGGAAATGAAGGACAAGGAAAAGCCCAAAGCCTACATTCGGGTAGACGATGACGGTCAGTACGAAGAAACGGACGATCCGCGGGATGCGCTGGCCGACGAAATGGCCAGCCTAAAGGAACGAAAATTGGCGGGTGAAGAGGAGCAGCGCCGTCTGCGCCGGGAAACCGCCGCACGCGGGCTGGCGCCTTCCGGCCGTTCCGTGCGCACCACCAGCAACCGTTCTACCTTTTTTTCATCCTATGACGATAATCCGGATACCACGCTCCGGCCGGTCGATCCGGCGATGGTGGAAGACAGCGGCGAAGTCCGTCCGGATGCACGGCAGGTTTATTCGGCCCGGTACCGGGCGGAATATGACCATCCGGAGACTCACGACGAGGAAGACGAGGTGTACGGCTACGGCAACACCCGCCGTCTGGTCAATATTCAGCACCCCAGCGACGACGAGCAGCTGTACGACGGCTACCACGACACCAGCGAGTACATTCCCGCCTATGCCCGGCAGGATGAATACGAAAATTCCCTGCGGATGCGCAGCAACCCCTATAACCATCGCCCGCCCGCCCGTTTCAGCGCCCGGCGCTTTTTACGGACCCTCTGCATCATCGTGTGCATCGCAGCCGTCCTGTTTGTCGGCGTGACCGTGCTTCTGCCGATACTGACCAGCCGGAAAGACACGCAAAAGCTGACGGCCACGGTAACGCCCACCATCCGCGACGATCTGGCGGCCCATACCATCACCATTCCCGGCACGGACGGCCAGCGCATCACCCTGAAGGAACTGCGCACCTCCGCGATCGTTACCGGCGGGATCGCTACTTTTGATATTCCCGATCATATCTGGTACGACGATTACGAGGACTATCTGCAGGAAACCATGAGCGTAACGGTCAGCCCTTATGTCGTGTCCGATTCCGGCAAGCAGACCGCGCTGGAGCAGATTCACTATGACATCGACATTCCTCTTTCCCCCATTGAACTTCTGACGCCGGACAGCCCTTACAAGGAGGTCAGCACGGCCCTGAGCAATATCGTGTTCGATGTGCGGGAAGGCAGCACTGTGACCATCAACGGCGAGGATTACAGTGACCTGGTGAACACCGAAGGCGGAAAGGTCAGCTACAACGCCACCGTGCAGCCCATCGGCGAAAATACGTTCCAGATCGTGGTGCGCAGCCAGTACTGCCGGGAAAACTCCCTGACCGTTACCCTGTACCGGGAAAAGCAGGATATTCCGCTGGATCTTGCCTCCGATATTGCCACATCCGCCAATACGTCCACCATGCTGGTACGCGCCACCACTTTGCCAGGGGCGGTAGTCAAGGTTTTGTCTCCGTATTCCGATCTGGATATTACCACAATGGACACAGACGGCTCCTTCTCCTTTCAGGCAAAGTTTGATAAGATTGGCGATAATACTATTATCATCACCGCCGATTATCCCGGGAAATCCACCACTCGGGTGGAGCATACCGTCAATTATGTGCCCAATATTGACGATTACTCCAGAAAGGCCTGGAGCGCCACAGATCAATACAACGATCTCATCAACAATCTGGATCTGCGCAAGGCCAATTCCCAGATTTACGTATGCAAAGGAGTTATCACTTCCATCGAAACCACCAAGCCCCAGCGGGCCTACATGAACGTAGGTACGGAGGAGAATCCGCTGATCCTCTACGTGGAGAATTCCTCCAGAACCACCTGGGAGGAAGGCCAGAGCTACCGCCTTTACGGCGACGTATACGGGATGTACAACAGCAGGCCCTGGCTGATCGTCCGCTATACCTACGGTCTGAACGAGGTGGCCAAAGCGGCTCCGCAGGAAATTTTTCAAATCGGCTGGAAAAACGCTTGCAATCCACGGGGCGCTATGCTATAATCTATCTCGCGCATTTAAGCGCATCACTGCATGCGCAAAAGAGGTGAAAATCATGAAGGAAAAGATCCATCCCAAGTACGGTAAGTCTATCGTCCGTTGCGTGTGCGGCGAGACGTTCGAAACCGGTTCCACCAAGCCCGAACTGAAGGTTGAAATTTGCTCCAAGTGCCATCCCTTCTTTACCGGCAAGCAGAAGCTGGTGGACAGCGGCGGACGTGTGGATCGCTTCAAGAAGCGTTTCAACATGGAATAAGCCATTCAAAAGAGCGTCGTCAAACGGCGCTCTTTTTGATATTTTGCGAAACCATGAATTTTTGATGCATTCCATGTCAAAAGCGAAAAAAGGCAGGAATGGCAACCGGCGATGTCGAAATGTTCAAAGCCGGTGAGATCGATGTTTTCTTCTTCGGCAGAAAGGAACGAACATACATGAGCAAAATGAACGAAAGCGTCCCGAAGCGCGTTGATATTGGCGGTCAGGCGGTGATGGAGGGAGTTATGATGAAGGCTCCCCGGGCCATTGCCGTTTCCGTGCGCCGTCCCGACCATACCATCGTTACCAAGCTGAAGCCCTATACGCCCCTGTCCGAAAAGCACAAATGGATGGGCTATCCCTTCCTGCGCGGCATTGTGAACATGTGCACCATGTTTACCATGGGCATGAGCACCCTGCAGGACAGCACCAGCATGCTGGGCATTCTGGATGAGGAACCCACGAAGTTTGAAAAATGGCTCAGCAAGAAGCTGGGCAAGGGTCTGGACAAGGTGGTCATGGGCGTGGCCGTTTTCCTGGCGATTCTGCTCTCTCTGGGGCTGTTTTTCCTGCTGCCTGAGCTGTTCGCCCGGCTTCTGAAAAGCTGGATGCCGAATCCGTCTCAGAACTGGCTGATCAACCTGCTCAGCGGTATTTTCCGGATCCTGATTCTGATGGCCTATATCGCGTTCTGCGCCAAGGTGCCCGATGTGCGCCGCACGTTCGAATACCACGGTGCGGAGCACAAGACGGTCTACTGCCATGAGCACGACCTGCCTCTGACCCCCGAAAACGCCCAGCAGTTTTCAACGCTGCATCCCCGCTGCGGCACCAGCTTCCTGCTGATTGTTTTCGTTATTTCCATCGTTCTTTTCACGCTGGTCGGTTATCAGGGCAGCAATGTGGCGCTGCGTTTCCTGAGCCGCATTATTCTGCTGCCCATCGTAGCCGGTATCGGCTACGAAGTGCTGAAGGGACTGGCCCACAGCGAAAGCAAGATTGCGAAGATTCTCCGCTGGCCCGGCATGCAGATGCAGCGTCTGACCACCCGCCCGCCGACTAACGAAATGCTGGAAGTGGCCATCGTTTCCATGAACGTGGCGCTGTACGGCCTGCCCCAAGGCTGCGAAACCACGCCGGAAGGCTATACCGTCATCCGGGATTACCGCGTCACCGATCCTGACTATGTGCCGCCGGAAGCGGCTGAATGAATCTTCATGACCATTGGCGAAGCGTATCGGAATGCCAGCCGTGAGCTGGCGGAAAAGGGAATTCCCGACCCCGCGCAGGATGCCTGTCTGATGTTATCGCACATCACGGGTTTTTCCTCCATGGAAATCCGTCTGACGAAGGCAGAACTGCCTCTTTCCGGCGAGCAGGAGCAGCGTTTATCGTCGCTCCTGCTTTCGCGCGCCCAGAGGATCCCCTTGCAGTATTTGCTGGGAGAGCAGTGGTTCTACGGTCGGCCTTTCCGGGTAGACAGCCGGGTGCTGGTTCCCCGTCAGGAAACGGAAACGCTGTGCGAGCTGGGCATTACTTTCCTGCAAAAAAGAAAAGCGGCGCGCCCGGCCGTGCTGGACTTATGCACCGGCAGCGGCGCGATTGCCGTTACTTTGCAATGCGAATGTCCCGCCGCCAGCGTTACCGCGTCGGATCTGAGTGCTGAGGCGCTGGCGCTGGCCGAACAAAACGCCGCTCTGCATCATTCCCCCATTTGCTTTGTGCAGGGCGATCTCTGGGAGCCGCTTTCCGACCGGTACTTTGACCTGATCCTCTCCAATCCGCCGTACATTCCTACAGAGGAATGCCGGTGTCTTCAGGAGGAAGTCCGTCAGGAGCCGCGAATGGCGCTGGACGGCGGCAGCGACGGGCTGGACTTCTACCGCAGAATCGCCGCAGGCGGATGGAAACACCTGACGTCCGGCGGAATGCTGGCCGTGGAAGTCGGCGACGGGCAGGCGGAAGCCGTGGCGGAGCTGCTGCGCGAAGAAGAACGCTATCGGGACCTTCAAATTCATCGTGACCTGTACGGCAAGGAACGGATCGTCAGCGCCTGTTCCAGCGAGCCGTAGCGCCTTTCTTTCTTGAAAAAAACAATTTCCAATCAGGAAAGGAAACGAGCAGGATATGTTTGAAAAATTTGACTGGCTGCTGGATCGCTATCAGGAACTTTCCGAGGCGCTCAGTCAGCCGGATACCATTGCCAACCAGCCGAAATGGCAGGCCCTTTTGAAGGAGCATGCTTCCCTGGAGCCTTCGGTGGAAGCATACCGGGCGTATCAGCAGCTTCTCCGGGAAGAAGCGGAAGCGCAGGAAATGCTGGAAATTCCCGAAATGGCGGAGCTGGCCAAAAGCGAGCTGAGCGAACTGCGCGAACGCCGGGAGCAGCAGGAGCAGAAGCTCAAGCTGCTGCTTCTGCCCAAAGACCCGGATGCAGACCGCAACGTAGTCGTCGAAATTCGTCAGGGGGCAGGCGGCGATGAAGCGGCCCTGTTCGGCGCACTGCTTCTGCGCATGTATGCCCGTTATGCGGAGCGGCACCACTTCCGGGTGGAGCCTGTCAGCTACAACATGACAGAACTGGGTGGTGTGAAGGAAGCGGTCTTTACCATCATCGGTCAGGGCGCATTCAGCCGGCTGAAATACGAAAGCGGCGTTCATCGGGTGCAGCGTGTGCCCAGCACCGAGGCCAGCGGCCGGATTCACACCAGCACCTGCACGGTGGCCGTCCTGCCGGAGGCGGAGGACGTGGAGGTCAACATCAATCCGAACGACCTGCGCATCGACGTATACCGTTCCACCGGTCACGGCGGCCAGTGCGTCAATACCACAGACAGCGCCGTGCGCATCACCCATCTGCCCACCGGGCTGGTCGTTACCTGTCAGGACGAAAAAAGCCAGATCAAGAACCGCGACAAAGCCATGCGGGTGCTGAAAAGCCGCCTGTATGATAAGCTCCGGGAGGAAAAGGACAGCGCCTATGCCGCCGCCCGCCGGGGACAGATCGGTACGGGCGACCGCAGCGAGCGCATCCGCACCTACAACTTCCCGCAGGGGCGGGTGACGGATCATCGAATCGGCCTGACCCTTTACCGCATTGACGAAATCATGGACGGGGATCTGGACGAGATCATCGATGCACTGCTGCTGGCAGAGCAGGCCGAAAAGCTGAAAGAACTGGGAGAGCAGGAATAAACGATGGAAACGAAAATTTTGCCAGTTTCGGAGGAATCGATTCAGGAGGCGGCCCGGCTGCTTCAGCAGGGCCAGCTGGTGGGAATCCCTACAGAAACCGTTTACGGCCTTGGAGCCAATGCCTTTGACGAAGCGGCGGTTCGTTCCATCTTTGCCGCCAAGGGCCGTCCGGCGGATAATCCGCTGATTGTTCATGTGGCCCATCCCGAGGACGCAGAGCCTTTGTGCGAGGTAACGGACACGGCGCGTCTTTTGATGAAAACCTTCTGCCCCGGCCCGCTGACCATGCTCATGAAACGCAAAAGCTGCATTCCGGACGTGGTCACGGCAGGGCTTCCCAGCGTTGCCCTCCGAATCCCCTCCCATCCGGCGGCTCACCGGCTGCTGGAGGTCTGCGGCCTTCCCGTTGCCGCGCCCAGCGCCAATACCAGCGGGAAGCCAAGCCCTACGACGGCAAAGCATGTTCTGGACGATTTGCACGGCAAACTGCCGCTGATTCTGGACGGCGGCGAATGTCAGGTAGGGCTGGAAAGCACTGTCATTGATCTGACCTCCCCCATTCCCACGGTGCTTCGGCCCGGCGGCGTTACGCCGGAAATGCTTCTGACCGTGCTGAAGGAGGTCAAAGTAGCCGACAGTGTGCTTCGTCCCCTTCGTGAAGGAGAAAAAGCGCTTTCTCCCGGCATGCGCTACCGGCACTATGCACCCTCCGGCCAGCTGACCATGGTGAAGGGAACGCCGGAGCACGTGGAACAGTGCATCCGCCGTCACGCCGATGAAGCCCAGCGTCAGGGAAAACCGGTGCGTGTTTTTGCCTTTGAGGAGCATCTGAACGCCTATCAGGGGCTGGACGCCGTTTCCATTGGCAGCCGGAAAACGCCGGAGAAAATGGCGCATTTGCTGTTCAAGCTGCTTCGTCAGGCGGATGACGACCGCATTCCCGTTCTGTTCAGCGAGGTACTGACCACAGACGGCATCGGTCTGGCTATCATGAACCGTCTGGCCCGCGCCGCCGCCTTCACAGAAATTGACGCGGACAGCGAGGCGGAAAGAAATCCATGAAAACGGTTCTGTTCGTTTGTACCGGCAACACCTGCCGCAGCCCCATGGCCGCCTGTCTGTTCAACGCTTTCTGCGAGCGTCAGGGCGATCATCGTTTTCGTGCTATTTCAGCCGGGGTGCAGGCTTTCCCCGGCGCTCCCGCATCCGAGGGCGCGCTGCGCGCCATGAAGCGGCGCGGATTGAGCCTGTGGTGGCATCGGGCCCAGCCTGTCAGCAGTCAGCTTTTGGAAAGCGTTGCCCTGATCGTCTGCATGAGTCCGGCCCATGCCGAAGCTCTTCGGCGGCGCTTTCCCCCATTTTCGGAACGGATCCGTACTTTTTCCCAGCCAATTCCCGACCCCTTCGGCGGCGATGACCCTGCCTATGAGCAAACGGCCTGCACGCTGGAAACGGAAATTGCGGCGCTGTATCATCTTCTTTCTGCCGGGACTTTTTGAACAAAATGTTTCTTTATTTTTACGAAAACCATACATAATCTGGATTTCTTAACAGAATTCTTCCTTGCGGCTTGCGGGCGGCTATTGTATAATGAAACTGCGCTATTTTGCGCGGTTGGAGGCAATACAAAAGTACCCCCTCCGGAAAGGAAGATTTTTGAATGTCCAAAACAAAATTGACCTTACTGACGGCCTTGCTGCTTTTGATGGTCGTTTCCCTGACGGTTCTGGTTCCCTCCGGCGCGGTGACGGACGAAGCGCTTTCCCGCTATGAGGACGCGCTGTGGGAAGAGGACGAAGAAACCGATGAATCAGCCCGGAACCTTCTGAAGCCCCGTGCCGTGCTGGCCAACGCTGCTCTGAGCGATATTCTGCCCGCCGTCAATATCAATGCGCTGGATACCGGCCTTTTTACACCCGGCAGCGCGCCGCTGGAAGAAAACTTTACGGAAAACAGCTACCGCGATGATTCCATCATTGTGGAAATGGAAAAGAAGCGCCTGTATGACAGCGATGTGTTCATTGCCTATGTGCGCATTGCCACGCCTTCCCAGATTCGGACGGCTGTAGCGGGCAGCAAACTGAAATCCTCCAACACCAACCTGATTACCCGCATTACGGCGAATTACAACGGCATTGTGGCTGTCAACGGGGACTTCTACTCCAACTCCGAAAAAAAAGGCGGCTACATGGTACGGCAGAAGGAAGTCTTCCGGGAGAAGGTTTCCAACAACTATGATCTGCTGGTAATCGATGAACTGGGCGACTTCCACATTTTGATGCGCGGCAAGGAAACCCAGCAGAACGGCATTGCCACGCTGCAGAACGATCATGAAATCGTCAACTGCTTCTTTTTCGGCCCTGCTCTGGTCGTGGACGGCGAAGTGCAGGGGGCAGATACCTATGATGATTATGCTTTCGATCCCACTCAGCCCAATCCCCGGGCAGCCATCGGCCAGATCGGCCCGCTGACCTACGCAGTGGTTGTCGTGAATGGCCGCACCTCCGAAACGGTTGGCGTGACCATGGAACAACTGGCGACCATCATGGGCGATATCGGCTGCCAGCAGGCTTATAATCTGGACGGCGGCAACAGCGCCACGCTGGTGTTCCATAACGAAATTTATTCTGCCAAGGAGAACAAGGAGCGCAGCGTTTCCGACATTATTTACTTTGCAAGCGCCATCGGCGAGTAAGGAACCAAAATGATGATCTTCCCCTATGGTCTTTTTGCAGCTGCGGGCGTGGGCTGCATGCTGATCGCCCTGCTTTTGAGTGCTCCGAAACATACCCTGCCCAAGGGCACGATAACGATTTTCGGTCTGCTTTCTATTCCACTTTCCCTATTTTTTGCCCGGCTTCTGTACTGCATTTTTCAGTGGAACCTTTTCTCTACCTATGAAAACCCGTGGCTCATGCTGTGTATCTGGGACGGCGGTTACTCCATATGGGGCATCGTTCCCGGACTGCTGCTGGCGGCATGGCTGACCGCGAAAATCCAGCACTGCTCCTTTGCCTCCTTCTGGGACTGTGTCAGTCTTTCTTCAGCACTGCTGTTTGCCATGCTGTATTCCGGTGAAGGCCGGACGGAGCTGGGCGTTGGCAAGGTGATCGACGAAGGCTTCCTGACCGCTGCCTTTCCCTTCCTGTTTTTGGAGCAGAAACTGGGCGTGAATCTGGAATACCGCCTGATCGTCTACCGTCTGCAGTGCCTTGCATGCTTCGTTCTGTATCTGGTGCTGCTGCTTTCCCGCAAGAAAACGAAAACAGAGGGCATTCTGGCGCTTCGCTACTGGGCTGTCTTTGCCTCCATGCAGATTTTCTGGGAAAGCCTGCGGGATGATGGCCATATGCTTTTCATCTTCCTGCGCATCGGGCAGGTAGCTGCCGGGGTCGTACTTCTTTGCGTCCTGCTGGCACTTTCCCGGCGCTTCCGTCAAATGGGACGGCGCATGCCGTGGTTTGTCTGGCTGATTTTCATTCTCTGTCTGGGGATGATCGCGGCGCTGGAATTTTCGTTGGATGGTCGTCTCAGCATCGGAACGCCTTCCATGGCGCGGGATTACGGGCTGATGGCCGTCGTATGCATCATTCTCGCAGCGCTCCCCTGCGCCCTGACGGGCAAGTTGGAAGCATGCCATTCAAAATAAGGAGGAATGGACTTTGACGGCACTTCGGAAAACAAAGATCGTCTGTACTCTAGGCCCCGCCACGGAAGATGACGCGATTCTGCGGGCAATGATTCAGGCGGGGATGAACGTTGCGCGCCTGAACTTTTCTCATGGCACTTACGAGGGGCATGCCCAAAACATCCGCCGCATTCGAGCGCTGAGCGCCGAACTGCATACGCCTGTCGGTATCATGCTGGATACCAAAGGGCCCGAGATCCGGCTGAAAACCTTTCGGGACCATCGGGTGACGCTGCAAAAAGGGCAGCTCTTTACCCTGTGCACCGGCGATGTGGAAGGCGACGCCGAGCACGTTTCCATTACCTATGCAGATTTGCCCGCCGATGTGCAGCCCGGAACGACAATCCTGATCGATGACGGTCTGGTCGGCCTGACGGTGGAAGCGGTCAGCAAAACGGAAATCCAGTGCTGCGTGAATAACGGGGGCGTGATCTCCGACCGCAAGGGAATCAACGTGCCGGATGCCAATCTGAGCATGCCCTTTATCAGCCGAAAGGATCGGGAGGATATTCTCTTCGGGATTCAGGAGAATGTGGACTTCATCGCCGCTTCCTTTACCCGCACGGAAGAAGACATCCTTGCCATCCGCAAGCTGCTGACCGACAACGGCGGCAAGGGTATCTCCATCATCGCCAAGATCGAGAACATGCAGGGCGTTCAGAATATCGACAGCATTCTGGCCGTCAGCGACGGCGTGATGGTAGCCCGCGGCGATCTGGGCGTGGAGATTCCTTTGGAGCAGATTCCCATTATTCAGAAAATGATCATCCGCAAGGCTTACTCCCGGGGAAAGCAGATCATCACCGCCACGCAGATGCTGGACAGCATGATCAAAAATCCGCGGCCGACCCGGGCCGAGGCTACCGACGTGGCCAATGCCATTTATGACGGAACAGGCGCGATTATGCTTTCCGGCGAAACGGCGGCGGGCCTGTATCCCGTGGAGGCAGTGCGGACCATGGCGCGAATCGCCCAGGTGGCGGAAGCCAGCATTGACTATGTGCAGCGCTTCAGGGACAGCGTGCCCCGCCCCAGCGCCAACATCACCAACGCTATCTCCCATGCCTGCTGTACCTCCGCGCAGGATCTGAATGCTACGGCCGTTGTGACGGTGACGAAAACCGGCTTTACGGCCAAAATGCTTTCCCGTTTCCGGCCCGGATGCCCCATCATTGCCTGTGCTCCCGTTGAGCGCGTGGTTCGGCAGCTGTGCCTGAGCTGGGGGATTACGCCCCTTTTGATCGAAGAAGTCACCGACACGGACGAACTGTTCGAACGGGCCGTGGATGCTGGAATTGACGCGGGCCTCCTGCACAAGGATGACCTCATCGTCATGACGGCAGGCGTTCCGTTGGGCATCAGCGGCACCACAAACCTGATGCGCGTTCATGTTGTCGGCAGCCATCAGTGGTAAATCTTGACAAACCGACCTTCCAAAATTATAATCGTTTTCAGACAAAAAAGAGGGCCCTGCGCCCTCTTTTTGAAACGGAGTGAATTCTGAATGGTGGCAGAACTTTTTCTCATTGGCGTTGCCCTCTCGATGGATGCGTTTGCCGTTTCGATGTGCAAAGGGCTTTCCATGAGAAAACTGAATCATCGGCACGCTTTCATTATCTCCTTGTTTTTCGGCGGCTTTCAGGCCATTATGCCGCTGATCGGCTGGTTTCTGGGAACCCAGTTTGAGCAGTATATCAAGCCGGTGGATCACTGGGTCGCTTTTGCCCTACTTACTTATATCGGCGTAAAAATGATTTGGGACGCCACGCACGAAAAAGACGACGAAAAAAACGAAAAGCTGGAAGAAGCAAAGCTGGATCTGAAAGAACTGCTGCTGCTGGCCATCGCTACCAGCATCGACGCACTGGCCGTCGGCATTACTTTTGCCGTGCTGCAAACGCCTATCCTGCCCGCTATTGCCATTATCGGCCTGACAACCTTCTGCCTGAGCTGGATCGGTGTAATCATTGGCAATCGTTTTGGCACCAAGTACGAAAAAAAGGCCGAAATCACCGGCGGCGTGGTGCTGGTGCTCATCGGCCTGAAGATTCTTCTGGAGCATTTAGGGGTGATCAACTTCTGATTCTTCCGCCTCTTCATCGTTCAAAGGGCGGTCGAACTGAGGGGTAAACCAATCGGTGCCTTTCCACTGCTCCAACTGTTCTCTGGTAATCATAGAAGCCGTGCCCAGACAGGCGTTGCAGCGATAGCCGCATTCCGGACAGACGCAGGCCTGCCCGTCTGTTTCCGACTGAATCATATAGGCTTCGCAATGAGGGCATCCGCAGCGCATAGAATCGTTCCTCCTGTTGGCTCTATTTTTTCTGAAAGGAGACGCATGGATGAAGCGCTTCCGTTCTCTTATTTTTTCTCTTTTTCTGTTGCTCTGCCTGATCTTGCTGACCGGCTGCTTTCGTGCTACGGCGCTGAAGGATCCCTATCAGCAGATCATGCAGTTCTTTGAAGAAGGCGGCTTCCCTGTTTCGCTTGCCGAGGTATCCGCCGAAACGCCCGTTGCCATTGGAGAGCCTGCCCGCTGGAAAGCGCTTCGCACCGAAGAAGGCGAAGAAGTTCTCGTTTACTTCGATGACAGCAACCGGGCGGAATATCTGGCCGGAATGATCGAACCCGGCGCGTACGGGCAAATATTCTGGTACGGCCAGCGATATATCCTGACCTACGCCGGAAGCAGCGAACCGCTGCTTGATTTTCTGAAGACACTCTGAATTTTCCCTGATAGTCGAAAAGCCCTAAGTTGGCTACCGTTGCCCGCAAACAGCGCTCTGCGGCCCGCTCCGCCGCATGGCATGGCGGGCTTCGGACTGCGGTAGCCCTTCGGGCTGTCCTCGTCCTCGGTGCTGCG
>ERZ857827.1016-NODE-1016-length-32453-cov-3.327952_pt1 | contig 32453 bp, 19 predicted proteins | sample MGYA00519761_ERZ857827 | MGnify/ENA primary metagenome ERZ857827 (study PRJEB31778, sample SAMEA3449370) | human gut metagenome | biome: human gut; feature: human-associated habitat; material: faeces | place: United Kingdom | collected 2010/2012 ... | reverse complement strand
CTAACAGTTGTTGGTGTGTGTGCAGCATTGTTATTAGCGACGATAGCGTTGAAGAAGTTACAGAGTCTCGATCCAGAAAAAATGGGGCCTATTGTTGATGCGCTTGGTGACTTACTTATAAAACTCGGTATAGTTTGCGGAGCGTTGATGGTTGTATCGAACCTTTCAAAAGGTACTGATAAAGCAGGCAGTCTTTTGTTAAAGATGTCAGCATCATTGTTAATAATAGCTAAAGCTATAGAGGCGCTGGCCAAGCTTACCCCAGAGGGAGTCCTTCAGGGGGTAATAGTGATAGAACTCATGCAGGGGTTCTTCATAAAGATGGTGGCAGTCTCATACTTTGCAGGAGAGCATGCCGATAAGGCGGGAAAAATGCTTATCAAGATGAGCGTGGCAATGGCTATCATGGTCGGTGTTGTAAAACTTGCGTCTAAACTTGATGGCGATGAAGTGCTTAGCGGAATAGCAGTAATAGGGCTGATTACGCTTTTGTTTGAGGCCATAATCATAGTTTCACAAACAGCAGGCGAATACGGCTCCAAGGCAGGCGCTATGTTACTTGGTATGAGTATTGCCATCGGAGTCCTTGTTGGAGTAATAAAATTGATAAGTTATCTTGATGAATCAGAAGTTAAACGAGGACTCAAGATAATCGGCGTTATAGAAGTAATGTTTGCAGCAATTATAGCAGTATCAAAATTTGCAGGTGGGAATGCAGCAAAAGCAGGAGCTATGTTGCTCATGATGTCTGGCGCATTACTTATAATAACTGGTGTCATATTTATACTTACACAGATAGATCCAGATGCGCTACCAAGAGCAACTCTGGTTGTTTCTATATTAGAGACGTTATTTGGGGGACTTATATATGTGTCGCAGTATGCTGAGAATGTGAAAAAGGGAACTATCATATCCATGACAGTGGCTATTGGCGTATTGGTGGCAGCTGTAGTAGGGTTAACATTCTTAGACCCTAGTAAGTTAGCAGTAGCGACCACATGTATTTCTGCACTTATGGTGTCATTTGGTGCAATGATGGCGCTGACAAAGTTTAGCAAGAATACTAAACAGATGCGTGGAACAATGATACAGATGTTGGGTGTTGTTGTGGTTCTCGGTGGGGTAATAGCAGCAATGTCTATGTTGAATACAGATAATGCCATCCAGAGTTCAGCAGCACTATCGTTATTGTTATTATCATTTTCGACAGCCTTTGCAATCATGGGCAAGTCAGGACGAATATCTAAGACCGTCACAGATAATTTATATACTATGGCCGGTGTTGTTGGCGTATTAGCATTAATCCTTGGTGCGATGGCAACATTAAACATCGAAGCGTCAATATCGAATGCGATTGCCTTGAGCGTAGTGTTAAACGCTATGACATCAGCTATGTTGATGCTCGGTTTAGTAAAAACAGTTCCAACGACTGCTATAGGCGCTATGGTATTGATGGGGCTGGTGGTAGGCGAGCTGGGAGTCATACTTGGATTACTGAACAAATACGATCTGAATGCGTCAATAGGCACCGCAACCGCGCTATCTATATTACTCGTGGCAATGTCAGTGGCTATGATACCTTTGGCTCTCATTGGAACAGGTGCACTTGCGGCAATAGTAGGCGTTACGGCTATGATTGCAGTCGTTACCGAGATAGGTTTATTTATAGCAGCACTTGGTGCATTAGTAACTGAGTTTCCAGAGTTACAGGATTTCCTGGACAAGGGGATACCGTTATTGTCAGCGATAGGTGAGGGAATAGGTGAATTCTTTGGCAGTATCGTGAGTGGCTTTGTATCCAGCATTGCTGATGTATTGCCAGATATAGGTACGAAGTTATCTGAGTTTGCAACAAACATCGCGCCTTTTATCACTACAATGACACAGGTTGATAAGACAGCCATGGAAGGTGCTAAGGCACTGGCAGAAACACTTCTGTTGCTCACAGCAGCCAGTTTGTTGGATAGTCTTACAAAGTTCCTTGGTGGCGGAGTTGACTATGATCAGCTTGCCCTAGATTTAGCCGCTTATGGTGATGCTGTAGTAGCATTCTCAAACGCGACAAAGGGTAAGGTAGATGGTGATTCGGTGACCGTAGCAGCAAATGCCGGAAAGGTGCTGGCAGAACTCCAGAAGTCTATACCGCGTTCTGGTGGATGGGCACAGAAGATCATGGGTGAAAAGGACATGAGTGCATTCTCTGACGGTATCACAGCTTTTGGAGATGCTATAGTCGCATTCTCAAACACCATAGTTCAAAATGGAGGAATAAACAAAGATGCTGTAGACAATGCTGCAAAGTGTGGCGAGATCATGGCCGCGTTGAATGATAAGATACCAGCACAAGGTGGAGTATGGCAGTGTTTTATTGGCGAAAAGAATCTCAGTACATTCGGTGCTAATCTTGAATTGTTTGGTACATCATTGGTTAACTTCAGTAATGTAGTTGCCGGGAAAACAGAGGCGGGTTCACTGGACAAAGACGCAGTTGACAATGCAAAGCGAATCGGTGACATAATGGTATCACTTAACAACGCAATACCGACAAGCGGAGGCGTCGTCGGATGGTTTATGGGCGATAACAGCTTAGGTTCATTCGGTGAAAACATTGTATCATTTGGTGAGGCATTGGTTGATTTCTCCGATAGTGTTAGTGGAAAGATCAGTGACGATGCAGTAAATGCCGCTGACAATGCTGGACAGATGATGGTAAATCTTCAGAAACAGATTTCTGGATTGAATGACGATTCATTCGATTGCCTTGATTCTCTTGGAAGTGCTCTTGAAACATGGGGGTCACATCTCAGCAATTATTCAGCTAATATTTCAGGTATAGACACAGCTCAGCTCGGAACAGTAACGGATGAAATAAGTACTCTATATTCTTTTGTCTCACAGATGACATCTTTCGATGCTAGTGGACTTTCTCAGTTCACAGCAAGCCTTGATAATATAGGTACAATCAGTCTGGATAACTTTGTGAGTGCATTCGGTGATGCTGGAGAAAAAGCTTCTTCTGTAATAACCACATTTATTGATAATATGATCGGCAAAGTTGATGGAAGAAAACAGAAATGGGAAACTTCCGGTAGGAATGCGATGATTGCATATAAGAAGGGCATCAGTGATAAAAAAGAAGAGGTATCTTCAACAGCTAGTGACATAGCTCAAACGAGTATCGACAAAATATCGGATTACAGGAACAACTTCTATAATGTCGGACAGTACCTTATAGAAGGCATGGCAAATGGCATAGATGATGCGTCCAATAAAGCAGTATTAGCTGTTCGTAGGATGGCTAAGAAACTCCCACAAATTGCAAAAATCATATTGCAGATTCACTCGCCTTCAAAAGTATTTGATAAGCTCGGTGGGTATGTACCAGAAGGTTTTGCAGGTGGTGTAACACGTGGAAGCAAAGCAGTGTATGACACCATAAAGACCATGTCCAATACTGTCATAGATAAAGCTGGATCGATGATGTCCCTTATATCGGATGTTTTAAGTCTGGATCTTGATTATGAACCAACGATAACTCCTGTTGTGGATATGAGCAAAGTTACAGGAAGCATGGATACAATTAACAGCATGCTTAACAAGAACCCATTGATGTTTACTGGTGTAAGCACGAATGCGATGAATTCTATAGTTAGGCGTAGAAACAATCAAAATGGAAATTCTGATGTAATAGAGGCTATTGACAGATTAGCCAAGAACATTAATCAGACTCCAGGAAACACATATAACGTGAATGGTATAACTTATGATGATGGAAGTAATATCGCATCAGCTGTTGAGCAGATAGTGAGGGCGGCTACGATAGGAAGGAGAGTTTAAATATGGGTTATAAAGTTTCAAATTTAAAGATAACCAAACAGTCTGGTACAGACAACACATATTTTGCATCATGGGATTTTTCAGAACCCGTGATAAAAGTTTCTTCCGGTACAGTAGCAAAAGGTACAATAGTAGAGCTTTGTGGAACTGGCGGAAATAATATAGTCGAATTCACAAACGGTGTAAAAGCAACAGAAGAAGTCAAGAAAAAACAGTGGTATGTTGCGAATGTTGACGGTAATAATGCTCTTATAGGAAAAAGTACTGACGGCAAACAGACTTTGAATAGCACTGTGTCATTGCAGTATGTGAAGAAGGTGGGGACTGACTCGCCTTCTTTAGTTCCTATAAAAAACACCGATCATTTTAATGTACATTGGTATTACTCGACTGGGGATGGAGTGTGGTTTGACGGCGGTTCATCATCTGTCAAACTCAAGAACGCGACATATTCTCCGCCAGAAAATGCAGTAAAGATCAGATTTGATATCCGTCCATATTCGACAACATATACGGTGGATGTTAAAAACGGAAATACTACCACAAAGGTAACTAAGAGTTACTGGACAGGTGATGTGTCTTCAGTAACGAAGAATGTAGAAGGTGTTAATACCCCAGAACAGTTATCGGCACCGACAGTATCAATGAAACAGTATGCATTAACAGCTAAGATTGAGAACATCACCGATTCAAAAGTAGATCAGGTAGAATTCTACATTCTTAAAAATAAAAAAGAATGCCGAACAGCAAAAGCAAAAGTACTTGCATGTTCAGCAACTATAAAACTGACTGTGGATACAGGATGTACGTACGATGTTCGTTGTCGTGGTATAAATGTGTTAGGCAAACAGACTATTGCCGGCGAATGGAGTGAATGGTCATATGATACCAAATCAGCACCAAACAAGATAGATGCCATAACAAAACTTATTGCTCTTACAACCGAAAGCGTTCAGATACAATGGGCGAAGATTGTGTCTGCCGAAAGCTATGAGGTTCAATATACAGATCACAAGATATATTTTGATTCGGGATCCGTGAGTTCAACCACCGTTGATGCAAATGTATCGCATGCTGAAATAACAGGGCTTACTACAGGAACCCGATACTATTTCAGAGTACGAGCTGTTAACAGTGCAGGCTCATCGCCATGGTCGCCGGTAAGTTCTATTGCCATAGGTACAACACCGGCTGCACCAACTACTTGGACAACGGCAAATAGTATAAGAAAAGGCGAAAAGATCAGGTTGTATTGGCAGCAGAATTCCGAAGATGGTTCAAAACAGACTCACGCAATGCTAGCAATACAGATACCGCCAGAGGAACGCAAAGAAATACCGCTTGATAAATACATAGGTAAAGATGAGGTTAATTGCTATTATGAGATAGATACTTCAAAATGGAGCACTATAACAGAAATAATCTGGCAGGTAAAAACAGCTGGTGTAACAGAAAAGTATTCCGAATGGTCAACAAAAAGGACAGTCAAAGTATATTCTGACCCGGAATTATCTGTGACAGTGGCGAATTTGTCAGAGAATAGTATATTTTCAAGCTATCCGATGAATATACAATGTAAAGCATATGCAGATGATCAGACAATGATTGGATGCTCATTGGGTATCATAGCAAACAAAACATATGAGACCACTAATATATTAGGCGAAAAAACTAGAGTGAATGCTGGAGATATGATATTTTCAAGGTATTACACTGTACAGAACTCTAATACATTAGACATACGTTTGAGTGCGTATGATATAGACCTGGTTGATTCTTTTGAGTATGAATTGGTATGTACCGCGTCGTTTAACTCTGGGTTGACTGCATCAGTTAGAGGTATAGTGTTTACGGTTCAGTACCCAGAATCAGCGGAATTGATCAATGCAAGCACAGTAACAATAAACTACGATATGCTGATTGCAATGATATCACCAAGAGCAGTATTAGGTAATGGGATAGTACCAGAGTACGCGACTATATCGGTGTATAGAAAAGAGTTTGACGGTACGTTTACAGAAATAGCAAAAGACATACCTAATGCCAGTTATACAATAATTGATCCACACCCAGCCCTAAACACCGCAGTATATAGGGTGGTCATAGTTAACAACAAGACAGGGGCAGTTGTGTTCGATGATATGTCCGGAGAAGTTAATGAGAAAGCGATAATTATTCAATGGAATGAACAGTGGATAAACCGTACTGATACTGAGAAATTGACAGAAGATGATCTAACAACTCGGTCGATATTAAGATTACCATACAACATCGATGTGTCAGATAATTTTGAACCAGATGTGGAATTCGTAGAATATACGGGAAGAGAAGAACCCGTGAGCTACTACGGTACACAAATAGGGCATACATCTAACTGGTCTGTGGTAATCCCAAGGACCGATATTGATACATTGAACGAAATACGTCGACTAGCAATATACAAAGGCGATGTATATGTCAGAGAACCGTCTGGCACAGGATACTGGGCAAATGTCAAGGTATCGTATTCACAGACACATTGCGAGTTAAGTATCCCAATACAGTTTAGCGTTACTAGGGTTGAAGGGGGGATGTAATATGCCAGATTGGAGTAAATCCATGCAACAGACATTTGAGTATTACATAGTCGATCCTGGTACGTGGGCAGATGTACAGCAGTTAACATATGTAAAATCTTGCACAATATCAAGAGATGCAGATACGGACACACTTGGTTCTGCTACTCTTGAATTGGCTGACGATATAGGTGAATGCTATATACGAGTTTATCTCATAACTGTTCAAAATGGATTGCGGGAGAAGTTTTCTTTGGGAACATTTCTGGTTCAGACGATGCCCACTGGTTTTGATGGTAAGGCAAAGACAATGTCTGCTGATGCATATACACCATTGATAGAGTTGAAAGAAAATCCACCACCACTTGGATACGCAATGAAAAAAGGCGAGCCAATCATGGAGGGGGCTTTACGGATTTGCAGAGACCATGCCAGAGCACCAGTGATTGGTACGGATGATAATAAAACACTAGAAAAGAATTTCGTAGCTAATACCGATGATAAGTATTTGACATTTGTAAAAGACCTTATATCGATAGCTAAATACGAGATAGGGTTAGACGAATTGAGTCGTATAATATTCTGTCCAGTACAGGAGATTGCCGCATTGATACCCATAACAACGTTTGACGATGGCAACAGTTCTATATTGTTTCCAGATATATCTGTAAGTCATGATTTATACGGCATACCAAATGTTGTGGAGGTGTCATGTGTAAGTGGAACAAACATCATCAATTCAAGAGTTGTTAACGATAGTGTTGACAGCCCAATATCTACAGTTAACCGAGGCAGGGAAATCATCTACCGACCAACAAGTATACCTCTGACTGGCACACCAAGCAAAAGTGAGGTGGAGGAATACGCCAAAAATCTGTTAAAGAATCTATCGACAATAGAATACACAATCAGTTACAAACATGGGTATTATCCGGTTCGCCTTGGTGATTGTGTGCTGCTTGACTATAAGAAAGCTGGGATAATTAACCAAAAAGCAAAAATCATAAGTCAGTCAATAAGTTGTGTTCCGGGGTGTCCAGTAACGGAAAAAGCAATATATACAAACAGTTTATGGGGGTGATGCCGATTGTTAAAACTATCTGATGATTTGGTGTCACGTTTTGTCAAAGCGACAAATGATACCACTCAAAGCAGTGGGGATACAGTCTTCGGTAAAATCATAAAACAAAACGATGAATTGTATGTGCAAATAGATGGATCATCGAATCTTATGCCAGTTCAGACAACCGCAGATACAAAAGTAGATGATCGAGTTATGGTACTTGTGAAAGACCATACTGCAACTGTTATAGGTAACGTTTCATCGCCAGCGGCAAGATTAGACGACGTGGAAGAGATACGAAAGCTTGCTGTTGGCGAGATAAACGCCGATAGAATCAATGTCGATGATTTAAGTGCTATATGCGCTGCTATTGGTGGATTTGACCTTACCGATCGCTCTATATATTCTGGTGAAAAATCAGATGTAAATAGTGTAGAACAAGGCATATATCTGGATAAAGACGGACAGATGTCTATTGGTGGAGATAGTAGCCACATCAAGTATTACAAAAATCAAAATGGAGATTTTAAACTTGATGTAGAAGTTGATGAGGTAATACTCAAAGAAACAGGTAAGCTGAGTGAGACAATAGACAACATACAAAATAATATAGAAAACGTACGAGAGGAGATCACAACTCTTCTCAGAATAGAATCATCGCGAGGTACTGTATTTAAGAATAATGCGGTATCCACGGTGTTATCGGTTGTTATATATCATGGAAAAGATAGGATAACCGATATAGACAGGTTGCACGAGGTATATGGAAACTCTGCATATATTCAGTGGAAGTGGCAGAGGTTAGACGAAGATTCATACGGGATTATTTCATCCGCCGACTCGAGAATGAGCAATGGCGGGTTTTCTTTTACCCTTTCGCCAGAAGACGTAGATGTAAAAGTGACATTTATGTGTGAACTCATAACGGATTAAGGAGGATTTATATTATGGCTATAAAATCAGCAGATCAGATTACTATTTTAGATGTTTCAGATGCCTATAACGTTGTATTGACGTCTGAGGCGTATACATTTATAGGAAACACATCAGGTGCACCAGCAGGTTTAAGTTGTACAACCGAGGCAGTAGCATATTGTGGATCGAATCAGTGTTCCACGGTTAATGTGGATGCAAAGAGCATTGTATGCCCAACTGGTATAACTGCAACAGTAGAGAATAGTGGAACAAAGAGTCCGAAGATAACATTCAGGACAACAGCACTTATTACAGCAGCTTGCGAGGCAACAATACCAATAAGTGTTGACGATGTAACAATCAACAAGAAGTTCTCATTTGCAGTTGCAAAAACAGGACAGACAGGACAGACAGGGGCATCTGGAATCAGTATAACAGGTGTAAAGATGCACTATCTTGCGACTAGTGCTGCTAGTAATGTAACAACGGCTACGCCTGGTTGGACTGACACTATTCAGACAACAGATGCTACAAAGAAATATCTCTGGGCATATCAGACGATTTCATATTCGTCAGGCAATCCTACTAACACTGCACCAGCGATCATCGGTACATATGGTGATAGAGGACAGACAGGAAGCCAGGGGGTTAGTATTACGGGGGTAACAAATTACTACCTTGCTACAACGGCATCTACAGGAGTAACAACGGCTACAACCGGATTTACGACTACTATGCAGGCTACGGACACCACAAAGAAGTATCTGTGGTCGTATCAGCAGATAAAATATTCAAACAACACAACATCGAACACTGTACCAACTATCATAGGCACACATGGGGCTACAGGTGCGAAAGGGGATGCTGGATCTGATGCTATAACGCTCACCATTACAACATCCAATGGCAGCATATTCAAGAACAATACTGGAGAAACTGTTCTCACTGCTCACGTGTTCAAGGGCGCTGTGGAGCAGAAGATAGGTGATGGTGGTGTTGTATCAGGTCTTGGCACAGTTAAATGGTATAAGGGAACTGTAACATCAAGTTCTACTCCAATAGCAACAGGCGCAACATATACGGTCTCAGCCAAAAATGTATTGAACTCCGAAGTATATACATGTCAGCTTGAATAGGAGGTGCTTTGTATGGCTGAAGTTAAAAAGCCACGAGCTCAAATAACCATCTCAAGAATAATAGATATCGAATCTGTTACGAGATATTACAAACTACAGTCAGCAAGCGCAGCGGCACCGTCTAAACCTACAGATGGTGCTGCTATTCCATCTGGCTGGACGAAAACAGAGCCGGCGTATCAAAATGGAGCAACTAATAGACTATATTTTGTCGATCAGACAATAATGACAAATGGGGGCATCTATTATTCGCAGGTATCTTTGTCAAGTAGCTATGAAGCAGCCAAGGAAGCGTGGAATAAAGCAAACAATGCTCAGAAGACTGCTGATGGCATTGCAGATAATATTTATTATCCAGATACAGTAGAAATAGACGGTAACAAGTTAAGGGCAGGGACTGTAACAGCTAAACAGATTAATGTCGATGATTTGTTTGCACAGAATATCAATGCAACCGGAAGTATTTCAGGCATGACGATAAACGCAAAAAAAGGTCAAATAGGTACATGGGATATCTCTAGTGAGGGGTTATCACGAGGTTTTGGTATTGAAAGATGCATAGACGATCTAATGAATACATGGGTCGGAAGATATTATGAATTGAGGATAGGATCTGATCAAACACCAGAACAGAAGGACGCGTCTTTTTTTGCAGTTAGCGCTAGTGATGAAGCGGTAGTTGGTAGTGGCGCACGAAATCCTGTTCTTGCCCGGCATGTTATAAATTTATTGGGAGAACAATACACATACGGTGAATATGATTCTGTTGAAAAAAATGGAGCTACCATAAATTACCCCAAAACACATATATCAAACACAGCAAAAGGCATATCGGCGTATAAAAATACGGTTGATGATAGTGGTAATGTTCAATCAGAGGAGAAAGTAAACATCAATGCCGAGTGTTCTAAGTTTAGTGGGATTACAAATAATGGCACAATAGACAGCACGGGCGATATATCAACCTCTGGTAACTTATATCGTAAGGGTAATCGTATTGGCGAAACGTTCAGAGATGCTGGTGCAAAGAAAACAATTAAGAATGCCGCTTGGACAAACACGGGAGCGTATTTGAAACTCCCAGCTGGAGTGTATGTGTTGATGGGGACGAACGCATTTGGAGCATCAAAAGGCGGTAGATTGGCAGCTCGATTTGCTGATTCGACTCATGGCTATGATGTGACAGCACAGGTACAGCCCGGAATGCCATCGTCGATGACAGCTTGGGTTCAGTGTCAGTGGATCGTCAGTATTACCGAAGAAACCACATATCATCTTCAAGCATTTCAACAGACTGGTGCTGATTTGGCTGTTATGGGGACTATAAAAGCAGTAAGAATAGCATAAGAAAGGGTATAAACTATGAACATATGGATACAAACAATAGTGTCAATAATTGTCGCGGTATTGGCATCATCCGGATTGTGGGCATTTTTGCTAAATCGATCAAATAAAAAAGATGCTAAATCAGATATGCTGATGGGGCTGGCACATGATAGGATACTTTATTTGGGAAAAAGCTATCTTGAACGGTCGCCCACATATGTAACGATGGATGAGTATGACAACCTCAAGAATTATTTATACGAGCCTTATAAACGACTTGGTGGCAACGGCACGGCTGAGCGTGTCATGAATGAGGTTGACAAGCTCCCCATTAAGCCAAACGATCATGGAAAGGAGTAGATTAAAATGGAGAAAATTTCATTATTGCTTATCGCAGTTGCGATTATATGCACTGTGATCACGGTCATTACACAGTTTACAAAAGAATTAGGATTTCTTAAAAAGATACCAACCTCACTACAGGTACTCATCACGAGCATCATTGTATGTGAGGTCTTTTTATTTGGGGTTCTCTCATATTATAATATTACATTTGTGTGGTATTATCCGGTGGCTATTTTGTTTGCAGCATTTCTTATAGCTTATATTTGTATGTTTGGATGGGAAAAGCTCATAGAGATGTTCAAACGATTCTGGAAGAAAGAGGGTGACTTCTAATGAACGGAATAGATATATCAGCGCATCAGGATGGAATCAATCTCTCCAAAGTATCTTGCGACTTTGTCATCGTCAAGGCTACTGAGGGTTCGGACTATTTCAACAGATGTTTCAATGATCACGCCAATAAGACACTCAAGCTTAGCCGCTTACTGGGTATGTACCACTATGCAAATGGTGGGGACGTCAAGAAAGAGGCAGATTTCTTCTTAGATAAGATAAAGAAGTTCATAGGTAAGGGAATCATAGCCCTTGATTGGGAGGCTGACAACAATCCTAGATTTGGCAGAGACGATACGGAGTGGTGTGAGGCATGGTGCAACTATGTCTATAAGCGGACGGGGGTCAAGCCTTTTATATACATCCAGAAATCGGCTATGGATCGAGTTAAGTCAGTTGGATATCCACTCTGGATAGCTCAGTATGCTGATGACGAATATACTGGGTTTCAGAAGACGCCTTGGAACGAGGGAGTCTATGACTGCGCGATCAGGCAGTATTCATCACATGGAAGACTCGACGGATACAATGGCAATCTTGACCTCAACAAGGCATACATATCTAAGACGACATGGCAGAAGTATGCAAGAGTTAAGACCGCAATTTCGTCAACAACCAAATCAACCACAAAGAAGAAGTCTATTGCAACGATAGCAAAAGAAGTCCTCGCCGGTAAATGGGGGAATGGCGACGTTAGAAAGTCAAGGTTGACCAAGGCTGGGTACAACTATGAGAAAGTTCAGGCGGAGGTAAATAAGCAGGTAAAGGCTTCGCACGTTAAGTCTACAGACGAGATTGCAAGAGAGGTTATTGCTGGTAGATGGGGGAACGGCGAAGAGCGTAAGACTAAGCTCAAGAACGCTGGATACGACCCTGAAAAGATTCAGAAGCGAGTGAATGAACTACTGAGTAGATAATATTTTACAGTGGTCGGCACGGTTTGAAAGTTGGTATATTTATACATTATTCGTACATTCAAACCGTGCAGGCCTTGTATTTAGCGGATTCTTTTTTTAACTAATATTAACTCCCACGTAATTTCTTGATATATGAACGCCCCGGGGGTAAAATCATTAAAGGTATTAGAAGTGAGATACAATGCTGGAATATAGATAAAACTTAACAGATTGATGTCATATAATTTTCCAAAACAGGAGGTATGAAGAGTGGCAAAGGCTACATTTGGCAAAAGGATATTTGCGGTGGCTCTGGCTGGTGTGCTGTCTGTATCGTTCACAGCGTGCAGCGGCAGTGGCGATGGTCAGGCAGGAGATGCGAAGATAAATATAGAACCATACAGTAAGATGCAGTTCAACACTGAGAAGGTTCAGAGCGGTGATATACAGTCCTCACTGACACTTGATCTGAAGCCGGACGGATAGAGCAGCAAAGATTATTCGATACAGCAGTCCGACTACAAGATAGAGGAAGTCAAGGTGAAGGAAGGTGATAAAGTAGCCAAGGGTGATGTGATGATACAGTTTCAGGCTACTGAGATCAAGAAGACCATTGAACAGTACACAGAACAGAAGGAGCAGGATCTTCTGCTTATAGATCACTATACAAGGCTTGCAGAGATAGACAGCAGTGTAGATTATTCGGGCGATATATCGGCGGCAAAGGAAGATATGGACGTGGCTGATACGTACATAAAAGAGCAGAATGAGCGTATGAAGGACTATCAGGTCATAGCCACAAAGGCGGGAACTGTCACATATATAGATTCTGATATTCAGTACGGATATGTAACTGCTGGACAGACACTTATAACTGTCGATTCAGGATCATCTGATTATGTTGCGGAGACAAATGACAACTACGAGTTCAAAGAGGGAGAAGTTTACGAGGCTGATTTTCAGGAAGCGACATTTTCACTGAAACTGATAAAGTGCGAAAAGTACAAGAGCAAGGCAACCGGCGAGGAGATGCAGAAGGTGACATTCCAGCCTGTCAGCGATATGGCAGGCATCACGGAGGCAGATACACTGAAGATGGTCATAGAGAAGCCAGTGGTAAAGAACGTCATATATGTAAATAAAAAGGCTGTATTTGATGGCTCAGATGAAAAGAAGTACGCATACGTGGTGGATGAGGACGGCAACAGAAGTGCCGTGGAAGTCACAGTGGGTGATACTGTTGATGATAAGACGATCGTAAAGTCAGGGCTTAAAGCCGGAGAGCAGGTGGTGGTAAATTGAGAAAGCAGAATCTTAAGAGTGGTATACATGTGAAGAATATGAGAACGGTGTTTCATAAGAGAGTTATGTGTATGTGCATGGCTGCTGTGTTTGCGATGACTATGACGGGATGCGGCAAGGAGAAAAGTGAAAAGGTGCCGGAACTGATGGAGCCTGTGAGTACAAATGAAGCATACCGTCCGGTAACATACGGAGATATAGGCCGCAAGGTCATAAAGACAGGAACGATAGTTCCAACAGATTACAGCTACTATTATGAGACTTCAGCCACACTTTCAAAGGTATATGTGAATGTGGGGGATGAGGTGAAAAAAGGTACTGTTCTTGCTGAAACAGGGGACAGTTCAGATGCATCAGGGGGAGACAACACCACAGATACATCGGGGGGAGACAGTGGACTTACTGGCGATGGAATTGACGATACATCAGCTGATGCCAGCGAGTCGGATGATGTACAGAAGTACAGCCACGATATAAAGGAGAAGATCTATCAGGAGAAGCAAGCGGAGATTGACTGGAAGATAAAAGCCTGCGAGGAGATCAATGACAAGGAGGGCGCTGATGCAGCCAGAGTTGAGAAGGCGGTCAACGAGGAGAACCACAGATATGATAACCTTGTGTATGATTATGAACAGAAGAAGAAAATACAGGCGCAGGAAGAACAGGATAAGCTGAAGAAGAATGGAACCTTAAAGGCAGATCACGCCGGATATGTCACCTACGCCAAGTCTGCAAAGGGTGAAGATAAGACTGTGAACGGCGGAGAGAATGTTGTTGTCGTGTCCGATTACAATCAGCCATATATTGAGATAACAGGCGAGTCATATAAGAAAGATACATACAGTATTTACAAGAATATGTACACTGTTGTAGATGGAAAGAAGTATGACATAGAGCCATACAAGTTCACCAACCAGGAGATAGCGGTTGCACAGAGTATGTCTAGTCTTCCATATACAAGATTCCAGCTGAAGGGAGTAAAGAACCCTGAAAAGATACTGAAAGTTGGAAATTCAGTTTCCCTTTATTTCAGTACATCGGAGGCGAAGAATGTACTTACAGTTGGAATCGACTCAATATATGAAGAGAATGGGCAGAGCTTCGTGTATATCAAAACTGACACAAGCGACAAGGAACGTCGTGACGTGGAGGTAGGTGCAAGCGATGCAAATTACACAGAGATAGTAAGCGGCCTCAAGGAAGGAGATCTTGTGTACTATGCATCGGATACGATCATGCCGTCAAGCTACATTGAGTATACAGTTGCACTTGACTCATACACCAAGACAGCGAAGGCTCAGTCATTTACGGCAGAGGATCTAAACAGCGTAAGTTATGCAGCTCCATGTGATGGAAGATTTGCATCTATAAATGTCAAGAAGGGACAGAAGGTCAAGAAGGGAGATCTACTGTTTGTGATAGACAGTGGTGGCGGAACAGCGGCTGTCAAGGAGATCGACAATCAGATACAGGAAGAGAACATGTCATACAATTCATCACTTCAAGAGTATGACGGGCAGATAAATGACATAAATGACCAGATACAGGAATATCAAAAGCAGAAGAAAGCGACACCTACTGATGCGGACAATCCGTTGTATATGGTAGAGCAGCTCACATGCCAGAGAAATGTTGTGAATTATAATAAGCAGCTTCTTATATATACTCATAACGCGACTATAGCAAGTCTCAACGACAAAAAGACAAAGCTCAACAAGAACAACGATGGAACAGGTAAGATAAGCGTGTATGCTGACGAGGCGGGAACAGTCAAGAAGATCAGCGCGAGCACAGATGCTGCGATAAAGGAAGGTCAGACAGTACTCACGGTGGGCAGCAGCAAAAATGTCATACTGGCACTTACAGTATCAGAGGGCAAGCTTGGAATCAATCAGAAGGTAACTATCACAAGCAAGAAAGATAATACCAAGAAGATAAGCGGAATATGCGTGGGAACAAGCGGAGACTCTTCAAGATCATACATACAGACAGATGACCAGGGAAATGTACATATTACAAAGTGTGCAGGTTCCGATGAACTGAAGTACTACATCAAGGTCGATGATGCAAATGTTTACAAGAGCACGAAGAACTACCAGGTAAGCTACCCTACAGCGGTGTACGACAATGTTGTCATGATACCTACGAATATGATCTACCATGAGGCGAGCAAGAACAACTCATCAGAGTATGATTATGTATGGCTTCTCCTTGACGGCGAGATCGTGAAACAGTATATAACGCTGGGCGAGGCGAGCAAGACACAGACGATCATACTGTCAGGTCTCTCAGAGGGAGATGTGATAGCGAAGGAGTCAGCATCAGCGTCAGGTAGCAAGCCATCTTCAGGACGTGATTCCTCTGATTCATCAGGCGCGGCCGGTTCCTCAGACTCCTCCGATGGAGACTCTGGAGATGCATCGGAAAATGTGACAGATGATGACGGAGCAGGCGATGCAGCCGGAGCAGCGGACGATGCTGTAGCAGAGTAATGGAAAGGAGAAAAGATGTTTAAATTTTTATCACACAAACTTCTTAATAAAAAGTGGCTTAATGCATGTCTTCTCCTTGGAATAGTACTCCTTGTGGCGGTGGCATCATGTAACCCGATGTTCAAGAACGGAGCGCTTGACATGCTTATGTCATCCAAGTTTGACGCAGCTATGACAGAGCAGAACAAATATCCGAGCACAATAGGCAGGGAGGGATCCTGTGCTGTTGATGAGTATCCGGATTCTGAGTCCGTGCTGAACAGGATAGAGAAGTATAAGAAGATGTGGAATTACTACCTTGAGATAGACACCATAGAGGAACAGACAAGTCTGAGCCTTGAGGCTGGATACACACAGAGTAATCTTGGACACAGAAGCAACTTCAAGATGGTGTATATGCCGAATCTTGAAGACCACATCAACATAACATACGGAGTAAGCCTTGAAGATGCAAAGACGGAGAGTGGAGTATATCCGTGTCTTATATCACAGAGGTATCTCGATGAATATAATCTGGTCGTTGGAGAGGTGTTTACCATCGACACGGGACTTGGAGATGTCAAGGATGCAAGTGGCAATCCTATGAAATACCAGATAGTCGGAGTGTTCGAGGAGAAGGATTACTCGGATGATTTCTGGTATGATCAGCTTGCAGATCTGGACAGACAGGTATATGTGAAGCAGAGTGATTTCGATGAGATGATCACAAAGTACGGCTTCCTCACAATATACTACAGTGAGCATGACATGCTGGATTACTCACAGATAACACATGCAAATGCAGCTGACACACTCTACTATATAAAGTCATTTGAGTCATCGGACAAGAGTTTTACACAGAATTTCAGCAACGTGCTTATAGATTACAGAGGCGATGCCAAGACGATAGGAATAATCATATGGGTACTTGAGCTTCCTATCCTTGTACTGCTCCTAGCATTCATCTACATGGTGTCAAGCCAGATACTGGAGATGGAGGATGGAGAGATCGCGATGCTCAAGAGCCGAGGAACAAGCACGAAGCAGGTCCTTGGAATATATCTGGGACAGTCGGCGATATTGTCGGTCATAGCGATAATAATAGGAATACCGGTGGGCTACCTTCTGTGTAAGATGGCGGCGAGTGCCAGCTCATTCCTGAAGTTTGAATTCAAGGATACACACTTTTACGGAATAGATCCGTGGATGGTCGTATACAGTCTGGCGGCAGCCCTTATTGCGATCCTGTTTGTGACTCTGCCGGTTATGAAATACGCTAAAAACTCTATCGTCGAGCAAAAGAGCAGGACAGGAAAGGTAAATTACAAACCGTTCTGGGAGAAGTTCTTTGTGGATGTTATCCTGGTGGTATTGTCAATCTATCTTCTCTACAATTACAACAAGCAGAAGTCTACGATCGCATTGGATATACTCTCAGGAAAGAGACCTGATCCGGTTATATTCCTGAACTCGTCACTGTTTATATTTGCAGTTGGACTTCTCGTGCTCAGACTTATCAAGTATCTCATAAGACTGATATACAGGATAGGTAAGAAGAGATGGTCACCTGCGGTATACGCTTCTTTCCTCCAGATAACGAGGACGGTGAAGAAACAGGGATTTATATCTGTATTCCTTGTAATGACCATTGCAATGGGAATGTTCAATTCAAATATGGCGCGGACGATAAATGATAATAAGACAAAACGTATCAATTACAATCTGGGAACTGACCTGGTAGTTCAGGAGCAGTGGACTAGAGGAACATATATAGATAAGAAAAAAAAGACTCATTGGTATTACACCGAGGGAGATTTTGAGAGATATACAAAGCTCGAGGGCTCTGTATGTGACAAGGTGACAAGAGTCATATATGACGATGATGCGGTGATAAAGGCCGGCGGAGAGGAGCTTGCAGGCAGCGTACTTATGGGAATAAACACCAAGGAGTTCGGTGAGACGGCAAGGCTTCAGAGCGGACTTAACAAGGAACACTGGTACAACTATCTGAACGATCTTGCAGAGGTGTCAAACGGTGTCATCATATCGTCGAACCTTGCAAAGAAATACAATATCAAAGTCGGAGATTCCATAAATTATGCGAGGTACAGTCCGATGAAGGGCAAGGAGAAGGAGGAAATCGCATCACCTAGTGGAACCGTATGTGCCATAGTGGATGCATTCCCTGGATTCCAGCAGTATGTGTACCAGAAGAACTCTGATGGAGAGATGGAGGAAGTTGAGAGATATCTCGTTGTTGCAAACTATGCGTATGTTGTAAGTGCATTCAGTCAGACACCATATCAGGTGTGGATGAGACTTGCGGACGGCAAGAGCTATAAAGATGCACTAAGAGCAATTGATGCAGAGGATATCAACATAGTACAGTATGACAGCCTTGATAAGGATATAAAGGAGATGCAGGAGTCACCTCTCGTACTTATCACAAACGGTTTGTTCTCACTGTCATTTATAATAGCAATCATACTCTGTATGGTTGGATTCCTGATATACTGGATAACATCCATCAAGCAGAGAGAGCTTATGTTCGGTATATACAGAGCTATGGGTATGAGTATGCATGAGATCAACAAGATGCTTATAAATGAGCAGATATTCAGCTCGGTTCTTGCCAGTCTGGCGGGATATGGAGTGGGGGTTGCGGCAACTATTCTGTTTGTCAAGCTGGTTGCTGTTGTTTATCTGCCGGAGGCACACAATATAGCAATATCGATAGCGGTGGATCCATATGACCTGATAAAGCTGACGGCAGTAGTTATATTTATGTTCATCGTCTGCTTCATAGTTATAAGGACTATTCTGAAGAAGATGAATATCACACAGGCATTGAAGCTGGGGGAGGATTAATCTATGGGTGAAAATACAAACAATACAGAATATATATTTGATCCTGCCGCAGAGCTTAAGAAGGGGGCTTCAGTCATGGACGATATCATGATAGAGGCCAAAGGAATCAAGAGATGCTTCAGACTTGGAAGCGGTGAGGATTTCTATGCACTCAAGGGCATAGACATGCAGGTGCCTGCAGGCAAGCTTACAATACTGAAGGGCCGTTCTGGTTCAGGAAAGACCACTCTTCTGAACATACTGAGCGCCCTGGACGATCCGACAGAGGGCGATGTCATCATAGGCGAGCATGTCTACAGCCAGATGAATGAGAAAGAGAAGGAAAAACTCAGAAGATACAATATCGGATTCGTATTCCAGTCGGTGGCACTCATACCGATTATGAGTGCGTATGAGAACGTAGACTTCGGACTCAGGCTTGCCGAGTATGAGGGAAACAGAGATGCCAGGATAAGGGAGGTACTTGACCTGGTGGGACTTTCATCAAGAATGTCTCACTTCCCTAATCAGATGTCAGGTGGTGAGCAGCAGAGAGTTGCTATTGCAAGGGCAGTGGCGCATAAGCCAAAGGTAATATTTGCAGATGAGCCTACAGGTGCCTTGGATACGGCGTCTGGACTTGCGGTCATGAAGCTTTTCCAGGAGCTTGTATACAAAGAGGGAATAACGATTGTCATGACTACCCATGACCCTAAACTGATGGAACTTGGAGATGTGGTATATGAGATAGAGGATGGTGAGATAGTTGGGCGATAAGCATTTGTTTAAGAAGAAAAAAAATGAGACACCGGATACTATAACACCGGATAGTAATGTGGATACAAGACCTGATACCGCAGTACAGGGACAGAATGAACCAGAACAGATTGAGCCAGAACAGAAAGAGTTCGTATATGGTATGGATCAGACGGAGCAGGGCAGTGAGGATGTTCAAAGTGGAACATCAGATGCGGACGGTTCCGCTCCTAGTCAGGAGACAAATGAAAACATCATAGAGTGTGACAGTCTGGTAAAGATATACAAGACAGATGATGTCGAGGTAATGGCTCTTCAGGGACTTGAGCTCAACATCAAGTATGGAGAGCTGATGGCAGTCATAGGAAAGTCCGGATCAGGAAAGTCCACACTGCTCAACATGATAGGCGGACTTGAGAGACCGACAGCCGGAAAGCTGTATGTAGATGGCAAGGATCTGTTTGCCATGACGGACAAGGAGCTGGTTGAGTACAGAAAGCACACGGTAGGATTTGTGTGGCAGAAGAACTCAAGAAATCTGCTTCCGTATATGACAGCTATCGAGAATGTGCAGGTTCCAATGTACTTTGACAAGAGCAACAAGGAAGACAAATATGCGAGAGCACACGACCTGCTCTGCAGGGTTGGACTTGAGGATAAGATCAATTCTTATCCTTCACAGATGTCAGGTGGTGAGCAGCAGAGAGTCGCTATAGCTATAGCGCTGGCAAACAATCCTAAGATCCTTCTTGCGGATGAGCCTACAGGTGCTGTTGATACCAAGACATCCAACATGATACAGGATCTGTTCAGAAAGCTGAATGAGGAGCTTGGAATCACGATAATCATAGTTACACATGATATAAGCCTTGCCAATAAGGTTGGACGTGTGGTTATGATAGCGGATGGTAAGATCAGCACAGAGAAGATCATGAAGGAATCATATAAAGACAGGATGAACGAACTGTCCACAGATGGATTTTCATCTGATGATTCACATGAGGAGTTCTCAATCCTGGACAAGGCAAACCGTGTGCAGATCAGTCCGGATATGCTTGCTGCAGCGGGAATCGACAGCAACAAGGTAAAGGTTCAGGTTGTGGATGGCAAGGTTATCATAACAAAGGAATAACAGGGGGAGATTATGAGAAAAAGGGGTTACATCAGATGTGCAGTTCTGGTGATGTCTCTGGCGCTTGCGTCCGGAATGGGACTTACGGGCTGCGGACACAAAAAACAGGTGGATTACGGGCTGGAGGATGATTCAGAAGCTGCAGATACAGGAGTCCTTCTGGCATCAAAGCTGAATGTTCCGGAAAGCTATAAGGGAGAGGTGTCCGGGATATCCTCTGAAACAGGACTTTCGGCTGTGAGGATAGATGCGCCTGAAATAAAGGTTCCTGAGACCGACAGGATGTCAGTACAGCACTGCAGTGTGAATCATATTGACAGTGAATATAAAAAACGTATCTGTGAAAATTTCTTTGATACGGATGAGGGAGTATATGTATACGACTGGGATAAGCCATATAAGGATGACGTGGAAGAAGAAATCGCGAATATTCAGGAGCTGTCGGCAAATGCATCTGATGACGAGACAAAAGCTATGTATGATGAGTCACTGAAGGGTCTTCAGGAGGAGCTCCGGCATGCGTCTGTCGAAAGGGAAGGGGCAGGAGACTACACTGCCGATGCCTTTATCGGATATAAGGATGGAGTGTCATGGCTGGCATCATTTGAGGAAGAAGAAGACCACGCTGCAGGCTTTAATATCTATATGCTGGGGGATGCCATAAATTACAGACCAAAGGAAGGTGCAACCTGGGCGAGTCAGTACAGCTCAGAGTACAGCCATGGAATGACACTTCCGGATAACGCAGCAAAGATAAGCAGGGATGCAGCGATAGATCAGGGAATGGAATTTCTTGCAAGCTGCGGAATAACCGGTATTGTCTGCACTTCCTGTTATGACAACATGTGGCAGTATTATGATCAGAGCGAAGAAAATATTGGCAATGAGCTGGATGGTTACAAGATAACTTACAAGAGGGCGGTTGACGGTGTGGCGGTGTACACTCCTGTTGTATATGGTCTGGATATCACGAATTCTGCATCGGATGACGAAGAGAGCGATATTGTCTATGAATCGGAAAACGAGACTTTTACGGTAACCATAGATGATAAAGGAATATTTGCGCTTAGTGGGACTGATGCTGTCAGGATGGACGGTGAGAGGGAGAGCAATGTAGAACTCCTGTCATGGGATGATATTCTAAAAGCTCTGCCGGAGGCTGTCAATTCCTTTTATACAGAGAATAAGACGCAGTACAGTGAGATAAATTTCAACGATGTGAGACTTACTTATTTCAAGATGAAAGATGGAGACAGCTATAAATATGCACCTGTGTGGGTATTTTCAGAGTGTAGTACGGAGGAGGACGGCACTATAAGTGAGCTCATACCTCCATCGCAGATAATTATGCTTGATGCACAGAATGGGCAGCTTATAGATATGATATCTTCGTTTTATAAATTCGAGGCGTAAAGCTGAACAAATGTTAATCAATGACATATTTGTTGTAACTAACTTTAAAATATATTATAATTTTAACAAATGCGCCTGAAAAGACAGGGAGTATATAGATGTCGTGGTGCTTATAAAGCAGGAAAGGTTGGTATTATATGAAGAAAAAAGGTTATGGAAAAGCGTTGACTCTGCTTCTCGTAACATCTCTTGTGGCAGGAACAGTCCTCACAGGATGCGGAAAGAAGAAAGTAGACTACAATATGGGCGATGATGAGAATGGTTCAGGTGGTGGCGGAAAGCTTGCATCAAGACTTGATGTGCCAGACTCCTATGAGGGTACTCTGGAGGGGATAGACACCGATGCGACTGGTCTTACGGATGTTAAAATAAATGCATCCAAGATCACAGTACCTGATACAGACAAGATGTCTATACTCTACTACAATCAGAATCAGGTAGACAATGAATATAAAAAGAGAGTGTGCGAAAACTTCTTTGATGTAAGTGCCGGTGTATATACATACAGCTGGGAAAAACCTTACAAGGGAGATCTTGAGAGAGAGATAGAGAATTATGAGGAACTCTCAAAGCAGTCGACAAGTGATGACGAGAAGTCGTTTTTTGACGATTACATCTCATCACTAAAGGAGCAGCTCAAGACGGCAACGGATGAGAGAGAGGGCGCCGGTGATTATTCTGCAGATGCCTTTGTTGGCTCAAAGGGTGAGAACATGTACATGATCTCATTTAACTCAACAGAGACTGGAGAGAGCGGAGGATTCTCAATAGATTATTATCCATCAGACCAGCTCATCAATTACAGACCTAAGGAGGGAGCGTCATCAGTATATTGCTACAGCAGCGATTACTATGACGGTGAGGACACAGCAAATACAGCAACGGTCAGCCAGGATGATGCTATACAGCAGGGGCTGAGTTTCTTGGCCGGATGCGGAATCTCAGACATAATTGAGACAGGCTGCACAGACCTTATATGGGAGTACAGCGATACATCATACAATACACTTGCATCTGAGAAGAGTGGATATGTGATCACATACAAGCGCTCGGTTGATGGAATAGCTCCATATACACCAAATGTATACAATATTGACTCACTGAATTCATCAGATGATGTATGGTATGACACTATGGATGAGACATTTGAACTGCAGATAGATGATAACGGTATTGTTTCAGCATACTGCTATGATTATTTCAAGGCAACAGGAGATAAGAAAGAGAATGTTGATCTCATATCATGGGAGGATGCAGTGAAGGCCCTTCCAAAGGCAGTCAACACATATTATGCTGAGAACAAGACACAGTATAGCAGCATAGAGTTTAACAACGTGCAGCTTGCCTACTATAAGATAAAGGATGGTGACAAGTACGAGTATCTTCCTGTATGGGCATTTGCACAGTGTGAAAAGACTGGCGATGGTGATAGTTCACAGAGTGAAGATGGTCTTGACGTTTCAAATCCTTCGCAGCTCATCATGCTGAATGCTGAGACAGGAGAACTGATCGATCTCAAGAGTGTACTCAACACACAGTCATTCTCATATACTGACAGTACAGTGGTAGGTGGCGATGATGATAATGTGACTTTAGATGATTCCGATCTCGATGAGGACGGAGCTTCAATAGCGGATGACAGCGCTGTATCAGATGACTCTTCAGATTCATCTGATGATGGTTCAATAGATATCAATGATCTTGATCTTCAGGTGGATGATACTACAGATGCTGTAGAAGAGTAAGCGTTATAGAGTGATAACTGCAGAGCAGTAAATACAGAATAACAGGAATATGATCCCTGTGAGCGATCTGTTTATTTCAGATCTTTCACAGGGATTTTTTTGTGTTATAAACCGTAGGCAAGCAAGATAGCGATATTGATTATGATTATCAATAAAGAAATAAGAATTGACAAATACCCCCCTAGGGTATATAAAATATACGAAAGATAGATAAATGAAATAAAAGATCATACATGTACAAATATTTACAGAGGAAAGGCGGATACTATGAGTGATGAACACGCATGCTGCTGCAGCGACAGAAAGAGACAGAGGACAGATGAGGAATACAAGAGACTTATGAATAGACTAAGCAGGATAGAAGGACAGATAAGAGGCGTCAAGGGAATGCTTGAAAATGATGCCTATTGTACAGACATAGTGCTCCAGGTGTCAGCCATAAACGCGGCGCTCAACAGCTTCAATAAGGTACTTCTTGCAGAGCATATCAGGACCTGTGTGGCTGATGATATAAGAAATGGCAAGGATGACACGATAGAGGATCTTGTAAATACGATAACAAGACTTATGAAATAATATAACTGAAATAATGTAACTGAAATTATGCAACTGGATGAAATGACAAATGTAATACAGAAAGAAGGTGTGTGCATTGGACAAATACAATGTGACAGGAATGAGCTGCAGTGCATGTAGTGCGAGAGTAGAAAAGGCGGTTTCCAAGGTCGATGGTGTAAGTACATGTCAGGTCAATCTTCTGACAAACTCCATGATGGTGGACGGAACTGCTTCAAGGGATGATATCATATCAGCCGTGGAGAAAGCGGGATATGGCGCTTCTCCAGCAGATGGCGGAGCGCAGACGAAAAGCAGCGACAAGACTTCGGGCGGTGGACAGTCGGAGAGCGATGCGGCTCTGTCAAAGATGAAGATAAGACTTGTGGCATCTGTCATAATATTGATCCCTCTGATGTATATATCAATGGGACATATGATGTGGAACTGGCCGCTGCCATCGTTCTTTGACGGCAACCATGTGGCAATGGGACTTACACAGATGCTTCTCACCATATTGGTGATGATCATCAACCAGAAGTTCTTTGTCAGTGGATTTAAGGGTGCTATACACGGAGCTCCAAACATGGATACACTGGTCGCCATGGGTTCCGGAGCATCATTTATATACAGTGTATATGTGCTCTTTGCCATGACGGCGGCACAGACCGCGGGAGATGATGCTCAGGTCATGACACTCATGCATGACATTTATTTTGAGTCTGCCGCCATGATACTCGCTCTTATAACCGTTGGAAAGACGCTTGAAGCATATTCCAAGGGACGTACAACGGATGCTTTAAAAGGACTTATGGATCTTGCACCTAAGACTGCTGTTCTCATAAGAGACGGAGCGGAGGTTGCGGTGGGCATAGACGAGGTGGCTGTCGGAGATATATTTGTGGTGAAACCAGGAGAGAGCATTCCTGTTGATGGAATCGTACTTGATGGAGATTCTGCAGTGGATGAGTCTACGCTCTCGGGTGAGAGCATACCGGTGGACAAGAGCAAGGGAAGCCGGGTGTCGGCGGCAACCATAAACCAGTCGGGATATTTGAAGTGCAGGGCTACACAGGTTGGAAGTGACACTGCATTGTCCAAAATCATCAACATGGTCAGTGATGCAGCGGCTTCGAAGGCACCGATAGCCAAGATAGCAGACAAGGTATCAGGGGTGTTCGTGCCGGTGGTCATCGCTATTGCAGTGGTTACTATGATCGTATGGCTTATTGCCGGAAAGGAAGTTGGCTACGCGCTGGCGAGAGGAATATCTGTACTTGTGATCAGCTGCCCTTGTGCGCTGGGACTTGCCACACCGGTTGCGATCATGGTTGGAAATGGAATGGGTGCAAAGCACGGTATCCTGTTTAAGACTGCAACAGCTTTGGAGGAGACAGGCAAGACAGGAATAGTCGTCCTCGATAAGACGGGAACAATAACAAAGGGTACTCCGGTTGTTACGGATATAATACCCGCGGAGGGTATAACTAATGAAAGACTTATCATGCTGGCAGCGGCGCTTGAAGGAAAGAGTGAACACCCTCTGGCAAAGGCCATAGTTGACGAGTGGAATGACAATCCTGCGTACAGTGATGCCAGGGAGACAAATGACATCAGTGTCACACAGTTCCGGGCAGCTCCGGGACATGGCCTTTCCGGAGTGGTAGATGGAATGGTGATGGTGGGAGGAAACAGAGAATATATAAGCGAATCAGCAACAATCCCGGATGAGATGGACGTTCAGGCTGAAATGCTGGCAGAACAGGGAAAGACACCGATGTTCTTTGCCGGCAAGCCGGAATCTGGAAACGGAAAGGTGCTCGGTATAATCGCAGTTGCGGATGTTGTGAAGGAGGAGAGCAGGAAGGCTGTAGAGGAGATGCAGAAGATGGGACTCTCGATAGTCATGCTCACAGGTGACAATGAGAGGACTGCAAAGGCGATCGGAGCCCAGGTAGGAGTAGACAGAGTTATCGCCGGAGTGCTTCCTGATGGCAAGGAGAAGGTCGTCAGAGAGCTCATGGACGATGCAAATGTCATAATGGTCGGCGACGGAATAAACGATGCGCCTGCGCTCACGAGGGCAAACATTGGAATTGCAATAGGGGCGGGAACAGATATCGCCATAGATGCTGCCGATATAGTTCTTGTGAAGAGTTCACTGCTGGATGTGCCTGCGGCGATAAGGCTCAGCATGGCGGCAATGAGAAATATCAAGGAGAACCTCTTCTGGGCATTTATCTACAATATAATCGGTATACCTCTTGCAGCAGGTGTGTGGATACCGATATTTGGATGGACTTTAAATCCAATGTTTGGAGCATTTGCCATGAGCCTTTCAAGTTTTTGTGTAGTAACAAACGCGCTGAGGTTGAATTTGGCTGATATTTATGATAAAAATAATAGATACAGGATCAAGGAAAAATATAGAAGCGGATCTGTAGGAGTAAAAGATGAAGGATCAGGTCGCAAGGGAAATGACAGTGATAACACTGAGAATAATTATATAATTGAAAATAATCATAGAATTGAAAATGAGAAAGGAAATGATGATATGAAGAAGACAATGAAGATAGAGGGTATGATGTGCGGACACTGTGAGGCAAGAGTCAAGAAGTGCCTGGAGGCTCTGCCACAGGTCGATCTGGCCGAGGTAAGCCACGAGAAGGGTATAGCGATAGTTACACTAAATGCTGATGTAGATGACGCTGTTCTCACAAAGGCGGTTGAGGATCAGGACTACAAGGTGATCTCAGTTCAGTAATCATTTGTAGAAAAGGAAGTTATACGTGAATGAAGAAAATACTTAACAAACTTCTCAGCAGAATGGTGATAACATGTTTTTTGGTCGTCCTGCAGCTTGCAGTGATGATATTTGGAATTATAATTCTGCAGGAAAGGTACATTTACATCTCAGGAATATTGAAGCTTTTGAGCGTGATAGTTGTATTTCATCTCATAACAAAGGATACCAACCCGATGATCAAAATGGCGTGGATGGTGCCGATACTGCTGTTTCCTGTACTAGGAGGTTTAATGTATGTGCTTTATGGACATGTGCTCATACCGAAGAGGCTTAAGAAGAACATGCTCAGAGTTATGCAGCAGGAAGTGTATGAGAATGTGAAGGGCGCAAATGTCTGCCAGGCAGCAGATATCAAGGGCGAGCCAACGTACAGAATATGCAATTACATGGAGCATGTGGCACAGGCCCCCCTTTATAAGCATACAAATGTAAAATACTATGCAATCGGCGATGATGTCATGGATGACCTTATCAGGGATCTGGAGAGTGCTGAGAAATACATCTTCATGGAGTATTTCATCGTTGATAAGGGATATATGTGGGATACGATCCTGGAGATCCTCAAGAGAAAGGCTGCAGAGGGACTCGATGTAAGATTCATGTATGATGACATAGGATCGGTGTTCAATGTGCCAAAGTATTACTGGAAGGAGCTTGAGTCATACGGAATCAAATGTATGGCGTTCAATCAGGTCGTGCCTTTCTTTGCAACGATATTCAACAACCGAGATCACAGGAAGATAACGGTCATAGATGGCAAGATCGCCCATACCGGCGGATACAATATGGCGGATGAGTATATCAATCGCATAACAAAGTACGGCAGGTGGAAGGACAGCGGAGTGAGACTTGAGGGCGAGGGTGCCTGGAGCTTCACAGTCATGTTCCTCCAGATGTGGAATTATTTCAGATATTCGGAGGGAAGCTACCTGAGTTATAAGCCGGAGGTGGACTTTTCAAATATAGAGGATGGCTATGTACAGCCTTATAAGTCAAGTCCGCTGACCGGAGAGAATGTCGGAGAAAATCTCTATATTCAGATGATAAATGATGCGCAGGAGTATATATACATATTTACCCCGTATCTGATAGTGTGCAATGAGCTGATGACGGCACTCAAGCTTGCAGCCAAGAGAGACGTGGATGTGCGAATAGTCACACCAGCCATACCGGATAAAAAGTATATATACAAGATGACACAGTCCAACTACAAGGAGCTGCTTCTTGCTGGCGTGAGGATATACCAGTATACACCTGGATTTATACATTCCAAGACACTTATTATGGACGGAAGGCTTGCGTCGGTGGGGTCGATCAATATGGACAACAGAAGCTTCTATCACCACTTTGAGTGTGGCGCCCTGCTCTATGACTGCAAGGCGATAGCGGATGTCAAGAATGATATGTTTGCAACATTTGAGGAGTCGGAGGAGATAGACATACTTTGGTGTAGAAATAACATAAGCAAGGTGTCCCTGATAGGACCGCTGCTCAACCTGTTATCGCCACTGCTTTAAAAGGAGACTCGAAATGGATAAGATTCGTAAGAAAAAATCTGATGATTCCGGGACGGCGCAGGACTGGCTCAGCACGATATTTCTGTTATATATGGGAACTCTGTATCCACTCATAATGCACGACAAATATTTTGACATCACACTAACTAAGTACAAGGCATTTGAGGTGGCGCTGTGTGTGTACGCGGTGCTCATGGTGCTGGCAGTGCTGCTCGATGTGTTTGACGGGAAAAAGCCATTTGTGATGTTTAAGTACAGAAAAAGCTATGTTGCAACGGACTGGTTCATGGCTGGCTTTTTCGTAGCCAATGTACTTGCGTTTGTGATGGCATCAGATAAAATGGCCGCCTATACTGGCGAGGAGGGCAGAAGGTGCGGACTTCAGTTTATGATCCTTGCCATGCTCCTGTATGTCTGTATGGGACGCGGCCTGCGTCTTAGAAAATGTGTGTTCCCGGCATTTCTGTGTGTCGGTTCATTTACGTGTATAATCGCGGTTTTTCAGTATGTCGGTATAGATTTCCTTGGGATAAGGGACGGGCTAGCATCCAGCATAATGGATATATACATATCGACATTTGGCAATATAGATATATTTGCAAGCTTTCTGTGCGTGCTGATCCCTGTCGGATTTGGTGTGGGGCTTGACGACCGTAGGATATATGATGGTGATGCCACATGGAAGTTCAATTGGGTGAAGCTCTCCGCCTGGACTGCGGTATTTACAGGGGCGGCTGCGACAGTTGTGACAAATGCAGATCTGACGTATGCAGGTGTCTGTGCAGCAGCCGCGATATTGCTCCTGGTTTCAACATACCGTGGCAGGATAAAGGAATTTGTGGAGCTGATGCTTGTGATGTCACTTGGATTTCTAGCGGTGAGTCTGCTTCTAAAGACAACGCCGGAGAGTATCGCCAAGTTAGATGGTATAAGTAATTTTGCGAGAAATACGGAACTGATAGCAGTGGCTTCTGGTGTGCTTGCGGTGATCCGTATCGTGATCTATGCAGTATCGAGACTTAGACTGTCAAGGAAAGATTCGAATGGTAACACATTTAATAGGTTAGGGAAGATCTCACTTGTGGTATGTTCGGTCCTTGTGATTGCAGGAATAGTGTGCGCGGTCATTTTCAGCTCGGTGAAGGCCGATGGGATATTCAGATTTGACGATTCATGGGGTAATTACCGTGGATATGTGTGGAGCAGGCTTGTCAGCACGTACAAGGAGTTCCCATTGGTAAATAAGCTGTTCGGATACGGAAATGAGTCTGTCAAGAGCATAATGACAGCCGGATATTATGATGAGATGATATCCAAGGTGGGGGTCGTGTATGATAATGCCCACAATGAGTATCTGCAGTATTTGGTAACCACGGGAGTACTCGGCGCGGTGACATACGTTGGACTTATCGTGTCTGCATTTGTCAGTATGATAAGGACGGCATTCAGTTCGTCTGACCATGATTTCTGTGCGTGCATTGCAGTTGCCCTTGGAATAGCCGGTTATGCTGTTCAGGCGTTATTCAACCTCAACCAGTCGCTGACGACGCCGTACATTTTTCTGCTTGCCGCCATGGCAGCCGGAATCGGCAGGAGACGGAAACTGCAGATGAAGTAGGCAGATAATATTATAAAACGGTTATATTTATGGTTGAACTTACTTGTCACCTGACATGGTTAAATGTTATAATATCTGTCTGTGTGGTGATTTATTGTAAATTTATATTGATAAGAGATATTACTATGATATAAATGACTGCGACAGATATAAAGAGATATACAAAAAATGTAGGAGGTCTATAGGACATGCAGATTTATGACGAGCTTGTAGCCAGAGGGCTTATAGCACAGACAACAGATGAAGATGAAATTAGAGATTTGGTAAATAACGGTAAGGCAGTATTCTATATCGGATTTGATCCGACTGCGGACAGCCTGCATGTAGGCCATTTCATGGCGCTCTGTCTTATGAAGAGACTTCAGATGGCAGGAAACAAGCCTATCGCGCTGATCGGCGGTGGTACAGCCATGATCGGTGATCCATCAGGCCGTACAGATATGAGACAGATGATGACAAAGGAGACTATCCAGCACAACGTTGATTGCTTCAAGAAGCAGATGAGCAAGTTCATAGACTTCTCAGATGACAAGGCGCTTCTCGTCAACAACGCAGACTGGCTTCTCGACCTGAACTATGTAGATGTTCTCCGCGATGTTGGAGCATGCTTCTCAGTCAACAACATGCTTCGTGCAGAGTGCTACAAGCAGCGTATGGAGAAGGGACTCAGCTTCCTTGAGTTCAACTACATGATCATGCAGAGTTACGACTTTTACGCACTGTACCAGAAGTACGGCTGCAACATGCAGTTCGGCGGCGATGACCAGTGGAGCAACATGCTTGGTGGTACTGAGCTTATCAGAAGAAAACTTGGTAAGGATGCATATGCAATGACAATAAACCTTTTGCTCAATTCTGAGGGAAAGAAGATGGGTAAGACACAGTCAGGAGCAGTATGGCTTGACCCTGAAAAAACATCTCCGTTTGAATTTTACCAGTATTGGAGAAATGTAAGTGACGCTGATGTACTTAAATGTCTGCGTATGCTCACATTCCTTCCGTTAGAGCAGATTGACGAGATGGATAAGTGGGAAGGCAGCAAGTTAAACGAAGCTAAAGAAATTCTTGCATATGAACTTACAAAACTTGTGCATGGTGAGGAAGAAGCCGAGATGGCTAAAGAAGGTGCAAGAGCGTTATTCTCAGGCGGAAATACATCACAGATGCCTGTGACAGAACTTAGTGAGTTGGATTTTGGTGAAGATAAAAATATCGGTATTCTTACATTGCTTGTAAAAGCAGGTCTTGCAGCTTCAAACGGTGAGGCGAGAAGAAATGTACAGCAGGGCGGTGTCTCAATTGACGGAGAAAAAGTATCAGACCCTAAGACTGTAATAAACAAAAATGACATTAGCGAAGATGGTATTGTACTCAAACGCGGAAAGAAAAAATTTATGAAAATTGTTGTTAAATAATAAGAGGTTGTGGTCAAAAGTTTTTTTGACTTTTGCATCATAATTAACATGAATAACTTTACGCATCTCGTAACATAATAGTTTTAAGAGATGGGATGATTGTAAAATCGTATCTGTTTCTAAAGCATTAGAAAGCTAAAAAAACTAAAGTTGTGTTAGGAGGAAATTATGCGAAAAAGGATTGTGATGTTTATTACTACATTGGCGTTATCTACCATGATGCTTGCAGGATGCGGAGACAAGAATAAGACAAATAATTCGGTTACATCTTCTGCTACTGAGGAACCGGATGGCGATGCCACAGAAGGACCGGTTGTAAATGAGGATGACAGTGATTATGATGAGAGTGACAGGGTAGATGAGGACGGTGACGGTGTTGTAGGTGACGTTGTTGATGATGCAGCGGATGCGGTTGATGATGTTGTTGATGACACAGCCGACGTTGTTGACGATGCTACAGGAAATCAGGG
>ERZ857827.1007-NODE-1007-length-32608-cov-3.858753_pt1 | contig 32608 bp, 58 predicted proteins | sample MGYA00519761_ERZ857827 | MGnify/ENA primary metagenome ERZ857827 (study PRJEB31778, sample SAMEA3449370) | human gut metagenome | biome: human gut; feature: human-associated habitat; material: faeces | place: United Kingdom | collected 2010/2012 ... | reverse complement strand
GCTTGCCACCTGTGAGTTCACCTATAACAATGGTGCCGTAGCAAAGGATGCACCTAATGGTGAACCTTTATATTTAGGGTTTGTGAGTTTTGCAGAGATGGACACGTTTATAGAGACTTTACAGCGGATGAAAAACAAGCTTGTGCAGGGAGGTAATGAAAATGAGTAAGGAGTACGACAACTATATTAAAGAGCATAAGGTTGCAGTTATGAAAGCTTATACGTGGCTTTTGGATAATTACGATGACGTGCTCAAAATAAGCAAGTATCCCAACCTGAAAGAAAATCTTCTTAATCATGATACATCAAAGTATTCGGATGAGGAATATGATGCCTATGACAAGTACTTCTATGGTGGGAACAGATCTTATGCAGTGGTCGAAGAGTTTAGGCGTGCATGGCTTCATCATATTCACGTCAATCCACATCACTGGCAGTATTGGGTTCTTATAAATGACGACCCAAAGGAGGGTACCATAGCACTTGACATGCCAGATGAATATATTATTGAGATGATTTGTGACTGGTGGTCATTTTCATGGCGGTCTGGTGATTTAACCGAGATATTTAAGTGGTACGACGATCACAAGGACCGTATGATATTACATGAGCGGACAAGGGCTAGTGTTGAGCTCATTCTAACCATGATAAAGTATAAGCTCGATGAAGGAGGGCATGAAGTGGAAGGTGACTAAAGATAAAGAATTTCTACGTCCTCACCAGCAGATAGCCCTCGCCAAGATGCACAATGGCTGTATATTATGTGGAGGCACTGGTTCTGGTAAGAGTAGAACTGGATTATACTACTTTTTTCAGCAGAGTGGTGGTCGGATTGACAAGTCCGGCTATCATCCTGTGAAAAAGAGACCTAAGGATTTATATATTATAACCACCGCAAGAAAACGCGATACTCATGAATGGGAGGATGAGATGACTCCGTTCATGATGTCAACCAACCCAAAACTAAATAAAACCAACGGCAACAAAATAATTGTAGATAGTTGGAATAATGTAAAGAAGTACTCTGATATTCAGGGTGCTTTTTTTATATTTGATGAGCAGCGAGTGGTTGGTTACGGGACTTGGGTAAAAGTCTTTCTGAAGATAACAAAGTCGAATGAATGGATATTACTGTCCGCCACACCCGGCGATACATGGATGGATTACCTACCAGTATTTTTGGCGAATGGGTTTTATAGGAATAAGACAGAGTTTATTCATGAGCATGTTATATATTCAAGGTTTTCCAAGTTCCCCAAAGTTGATAGATATGTTAACACTGGCAGACTTATTCGACTCAGAGAAAGGTTGTTGGTAGATATGCCATTTAATCGGTCTACGGTACAGCATCATGAAGATGTCTATGTTGAGTATGATTTGAAAACGTATAAGTCTCTATTCAAGGATAGGTGGAATATATATGAGGACAAGCCGATAGAGAATGCGTCGGAGTTATGTTATTTGCTGAGAAAAGTAGTAAATAGCGATGAAACACGGCAGACCAAGGTGCTGGAGCTGTATGAAAAACACCCTAAATGCATTATATTCTATAACTTTGATTATGAGCTGGAGATACTAAAGAGTATATTTGAGATATATGGGGATGATGACAGGTTTGAACTTGCCGAGTGGAATGGACATGCTCATCAGGAGATACCGCATACAGAGCGATGGGTATATTTGGTCCAGTATACAGCTGGGTGTGAGGGATGGAATTGTGTTGATACTGATACGATTATATTTTACTCACAGAACTACTCATACAAAGTTATGGAGCAGGCGGCAGGGCGAATCGATAGGCTGAATACCAAGTTTGTTGATTTATATTACTATCATCTGAAGAGTAGAGCCAGTATTGATATTGCAATCAGCAAAGCCATCAATAATAAGAAGAAATTCAATGAAAGCAGATGGCTACACGCGTAAGAAACAGCCTCTATAGTGGAGGTGATTTGTATGGCAGAATACGAATATTTATATTGTAATACAGTTAAAACTAAATTGCAGGGGAGAGTAAAGGCTAGATTTTCAGTGGTTATTCAAGATGATACACTTGTCATTATCATCAAGAGATACGGTGAGAAAGATTTTGAGTATCGTGAGCTGAATATATCAGCAAAAATCTATACCGGATACTCTATTGATAAGGTGGTTAGTAATTGTATTGATGCGTATAGGAAAAGATTATACAAATTTTATTTCTATTAACAACAGAGAAGGGTCTTTGGAAACATTGACTCTTCTTTTATTTTTTCAAGGAGGAGATTAGAAATGAATATGTTAGATTGGGCAAGACAAGAAGTCGAAATCGCATGTAGGAAAGAGAATCCTAATAAAAAAGAGGAGGAGTTCGATTATGGGTGTGCTTGCTATGGGAGCGCACTAAAGGCATTTGAAAGTTTATGTGGAGATGGACATTCGGGGTTCAGTATAAAAATGACGCAGAGTATCCTCAACAGACTCATAGACGGTCAGCCATTGACACCTATAGAGGATACGGATGACATTTGGGATGATCACTCATGGTCTGACAGTGATGGTTCCAAAGCGTATCAGTGTAAAAGAATGTTTTCGTTATTTAAGCATGTATATCCTAATGGAACTGTCAAATATACGGATAATAATAGATCGTATTGTGTTGATATTAATAATCAACGTAGTACATATAGATGGGGTCTAGGTAGTCGTGTCATTGATGCGATGTTTCCTATAGTTATGCCATATATGCCAGGTAAGCCGATAAAGGTTTATTGTGAGGATTTCCTAACAGACAAAAAGAACGGTGATTTTGATACATTTGGAGTATTTTTTGCGATAACGACTGAGAACGATCAGCAGAGGAGAGTTGAAATCAACCGATTCTTCAGAGAACCGGAAGGTGATGAAGAGAAAAAGTGGATTGAAATATCTAAAGAAGAGTATGAGGAACGGAAGAGTAGAAAGTTGTAGAAAGGATGACATTTATGACTATCGTAGAGTTTGTCGAGGGGTATTTGGAACATCCTCTATCAGATTGGGATAGGCAGTTCGTAGAAAAAATGTATGAATCCGTAAAATACAGACGGCAATTATTCTATACCCCACCACGTGGTTGTAATAGGTCATATTACGTTATATTGCAGGCCTTGGTGATTCTTGCTGTTGGTATGGAACAGGGGCTCATAAAGAAAAAATAATAAAGGAGCTGGATAATCATGGTATTTGTAATAAACAAAAAGAAATATGACACTAATAAGATGACACTTGTAACGGATAAGTTCAGATATGAATATAAAGTAAGTCACCCGATTTTTGGTGGGCTTACACATGTTACGCATGATACCGGACTGTATAAAAGCGAGAAGGGTAATTGGCTTGTTGTTTTTGATGGGTATGGTCGTGCAGTGACCGAAAAAGAAGCTCAGGATATGCTACTTAAACATGACTATAAGGCGTATGAAAAACGGTTTGGCGAGTTAGAGGAGGCGTGATATGCGAAAATTAATCTTATTTTGTCGTAAATACGGGATAGAGGTACGTATGGATTACGACAGTTTGGTAGATGGTCAGCGTTTTGTATTCCGACGAGGGAGAGAGCGGTATACATACGTGTTCAGTATGAGTGATCTAAGGGAAATGGACGAATGGGTACACATTGAGGATGCACTCATGAATTGGGTACATATTCAGTTTCAGTTAGGAGGAGAAGAATGAAGAAGTTATTAATGTGTGCGATTGTCACTGTGTCGTTGGTGCTTTGTATTGGCTGTAGCACAATTGATGTGGCAGATGCAACAGAAACTGATATAGGAAATGTATTTAGCGTTGTTGAATCCGGTACGATGTTTGGATTTGACGATTATAAGGTTTTAGTCGATAAGACAACCAATGTTATGTATTTTTACACAGACACATACTATTCAAATACAATGACAGTTCTACTTGATAGTGATGGTAAACCACGGTTATATGAGGAGGAATAGTGATGATCGGAGATTATAAAGAAGTATATTTTCACGAATATTGTAAGACTTGTAAGCATCGAGATATAGAAGATTGGAAGGATCCATGCAATCCTTGTTTGGCTAATCCATGTAACATCGATTCTCATAAGCCTACATATTATGAGAAAGATGAAAATGTAAAAGAACAGAAGTAGCAAGGTTTTGCATATTTAAGGAGGAGTTTTTATGCAGACAAAAGAGAAGAAAAGACAGAATTATGATATGCACAGGCATAGGAGTCTTGAGGAAGAGGCTCTTATTAGCGAGAAGATGCAGCTGTTGCACGATTTTTGCATTGTCAACCAGTTTAATCATAAAAAATATAGAGAAAAGTTTGAAAGAGCCCTAGCAAATAGACCAGCCGGAGTTAGTGCAGTGACTATTATAGAGGATCTGAGTATCACAATTATAGAGGAGGAGTTGTAATGGCAGTTATATATGCAAAATGTGAAGAATTTACAGTTAATAAACCCCAAAAAGAAGGCGATCCATGGACAGTCACCGCTAGGTATGTGAGGTGTTTTGATGATGGTGATAAGTGCGAGTATGTCATCGACCAGATGCCTTTGAATATAGTATCATGTCCTGATATAAGGCATCCGCATTGCTCAGAAAATGATATATGGAGAGTAAATCTTGGTTTTGGTGAATTAGAAATACCAGGTGATGATTTTCATTATAGAGAGAAAACAATAAAAACAGAAAAAACACGAGAAATGACTCTCGCTGATGTAGAGAGAGAACTTGGTTATAAAGTTAGAATTATAAGCGAGGAGGAACTATAGGTATGCAGAGACATTTGGTTAGGCGGTTCAAAATTATATCTGGAGGCAGAGGGGAAGCAGAAGCGTCAGTTAATAAGCTTCTATCTGATCCAAAGGTAGAAAACATAATACGTATTGGAGACACATGTGTACTTGATAAGACATACAAAGTATTGCACTCTATTTATATTTTGTATGAGGCATGGGAGGAGGAATCCGCATGATAAAAACTATAGATAAGTACAAAGAAGTTGATGCTGCAAATGTAGCTCAGTTCAAGGAAACTGGAAGAGTAGGACGATACGACGGCGATGATCTGTATACTTGTGTTATTTGTGGTAGGAAGACCAGTATAGACGGTTCATATTCAACAAGAGGGCATAATTTGATATGCAGCGGACATTTATTTTTGCTTAATGGCGACGAATACAAAGAACTTAGCAAGTTTGTATGGGGGAGGTGCTAAAAATGGGTAAATTTGAAACAGGTCAGGTAGTGGTCACAGCCGGGGTTGCTGCCGAGATGGAGCACAATCCTGGCTTTATTAAGTTTATTCTTGAGTCATTCAAGCGGTACGAGACCTGCGACTGGGGTAATACATGCCCAGATGATACAAAAACGAACGATGAAGCCGTAAAAAATGGCGATAATCGTATTTTGGCGGTGTTTGAAGACAAAAAATACAACAAAATATGGATAATTACCGAGTGGGATAGGAGTGTTACAACGATTTTATTCCCAAGTGAGTACTAAAAGTGCATATTTTCCTAAAAATTTCGCGTAGTTTACATGCTCTATAGTGAAAGGAGTGGTAACTATGTTACGAAAATTAATAAGTAATCATTTTATGGAGAGGTCTAGTGAACTTGTAGCTAGAGGTGGTATTGAAAGTATGAAGCAGAGTGCTAAATACATGAGAATGGCACTGATATTTATGAGTGCAGATGACAGGATGATAACTATAAATGAGCAGTGGAAAAATGTAGCACAGAGATAACTTAAAATCAGAAGAGGGTCTTCAAATGAGGATTCTCTTCTTTTTTATTTTTTTTTAAGGAGGAATGGTATTTATGAAAGGAATCGGACATATTTTATACGACATTGAGAGGAGGATAATTATATTTAAAAGTTTGGATAACAACGTAAAGACTTCAAGGACTATATATGATGCTTGGTGTAATTTTCCAGTTGATTTGCGGACTAAGGTTGTACTACGCGACCAATACATAAGTAAGCCTCTTAGAGAGATCGTTTACAACCCAAAAGAGAATCTTTTTATATTGTCAGATGAGAACAGTTTGGGGATGACACGAAATCTAGCGGTTGGTGATATTTTGCATGCTATCAAGTGTTATCCAGAGAATGCATGTGTAGTGATCGATATGTCAGGAGGTGAAGATGAATGATTACACTTAATGTTGAACCATATTGTAATAATTGTCCGAGTTTTGAAGCTGACGTAGATATAATATGTTCGTATTCGTCGTATGATGATAAACAAATGTATTATACGTTTATACGATGCAAGAATAGAAACAAATGTAAGACGATATATGATCATTTAAAGGAGGAAGCCAAATGAGTAAACAGGAAATTGTAATAACGCCACAGAGAAAAAATGTAGCACAGAGATAATTTAAAATTAGAAGAGGGTCTTCAAATGAGGATTCTCTTCTTTTTATTTTTTAGGAGGAGATAAATATGAAACTGAACAACGTAAACGACAGAAAATTGAAGGATGTAACCTTGACAAAAGTTGAAATGAAGTATGGGAGTACTAAATATCTTTTATGTCTTGTTTATGAGGAGAAAGACGACCTCGGCAACATTCATGAGGTGATGTTAAAGGATGTTCTTTTACCCCTTTATAACGATTTTGAATTTAAGGGGGTTACTCAATCGGAAATGGATACATGTCCACGAATGACTATTGATGTAGGGTATGGTGATGTCATTCTGTGTGATCCGTCTAATAGTATAACTGACACTATAGTCAAATATGCAACTCCTAAAGAAATGACCCTTGAAGAGATAGAGAAGGAGCTTGGGTATAAGGTCAAGGTTGTAGATAAGGAGGAGAACTAATATGGAAACAAATGCAAAAGTAATCATATACAACCATGAGGAAAAACGATTGATATTTTCAAGTACCAATCCTTTATGCAACGGGGCGAAAAATATTACGATTGAAGATTTGTTGTGGTGCGTGAAGAATTACCCAAAAGATGCAGTTGTAGCAATAAGAATTGAGGAGAATGAATACAATGACTGATGAAAAAATTGTAAATGAAGGAATTCATAAAAACATAGAGCAAATAGGAAAACAATATCCGGAAATTGCCTCTGGCTGTCCAAATGATGCGATACGTGTAACTGCACAGATGGCAGTGATTGACTCGTATAAAAATGGCTGGATTGATGCGATCGAATATTATAATGCTCTATTATCAGGAACGATGAAAAAGGCTAATGAGAGTAGATAAAAGAGGAGGTATTAGTTTGGACATATACACGATATATGAGAAAGACAGGAGAATAAAAACGGGCAATGCAGGCATTTGGAATACAACATATTCGCAAAAAGGTCCAGCTATTCGTCCATGCGATTATGGTGACTATATTTTACAAAAGAAGAGGAGGAGTAGGCGAAAATGATGATCGGTAATAGCGACTTCCAAAGAGCATGCAAGTGTAATAGTTGTGGGCTCGGTTTTATAGCTGGCTGGGATCGGATACATTCATTATTTAATTACGATGGAAGTTTGATCAAGCGTTGGGTCTATTGTCCAAAATGCTGGAGTATGATACTGCTGGATCAGAATGAATACAGAAAAATTAATGTCAATTTTTCAGATAAATTTATGAAAAACGTAAAGGAGGAATGGTATGACAACACATGATAAGTACGACAAGAAACTTCTAAAAGGTATTGAGAAGATAGCTGATAGGATTGATAAAATTGAACGAAAGATGCTCAGGATGGTTGACCAAACAGAGAATATTAATTTATCAACCTTGTGTGAATTGGCAAAAGAAAATAATTGTTCAATGATTGTACATATGTATCCAGACAACCAGGTATTTTTAGGGGTGAACATTTCACCAACAAAGTACGACCACAGGATAGTCGGCAGCGACTATTCAGCAGAGGACATGATGGATACATTTAAAGATATTATACGCACGGCAAAGGAGAGATCGTAAATGAAATTATTTAAAACAGCAGATGAGAAACTTAGTGATATAGGTTTTAAGAAGCTCAGCGAAGACAAATTCGGATGTGAGTATGAGCGAGTAGAGTATGCAGAACTGGATATGTACCGTCATAAGGTGGTAATTCTACATAAAAAATCAGGAAAACATATCATGCAATCGTATGATCCTGACTTAATGGACGACAAAAATATAGGATGCACTTGTGTTGGTTTAACCAGATATGAGATGAAGCTGTTCCTGAAAAAGATGGTTGAATATGAAAAAGAATATTGTAAGGAGGAAAAAGAAAAATGTCAGAATTAAAAATCAAGGTACCTTTACGCCCCTGTTATGTGACAGCCGGTGACGAGGAAGTAAAGGCATTATTTCATCGCTGGTGTGATACCTATACGCCACCGATTTATGGAAGACAAACAATATCAGTATCAGCGATTGTTGAACTTGAGGATGGGACTATACACACGGCATATCCAGAAAACATCAGGTTTGTAGACAATCCATTTTTAAACTACATATTCCCAGGTAAGGAGGAAAAAGAATGATTAATTTAGAGCACGTGGTTCTGGCGAGCCCAGAGCAGATGGAATTTGTGATAGAGGGCATGAGAAATCCTATGAATTCATGGGCGAAGAGTGATAGCCGTACCTGTAGACAAGATGGATCGTTTTGTATGGAATGCGGACATAAAAATAACTACTGTTTAGGAGAAAACGATCATACCCTCATGCAGAAGCTTTCAGATGCAAGTACAGAGCATAGGAAGTATATGCGAATGATTCCTGTATATGTGAGAATCACAGCGCCTTTATATTGGTAGTTCTTTCTGCCAATGAAACACTTTGCCTGCTTATCGGCAGGGGTCACGCGAAAATTGCACATCCTATTATGAAGAAAGGAGTGTGATACTTATGACAATTATTCAATTAGACAAAAGTTTAGAAACAATAAAATCACTGGATATGAATGAGTATAATAAGGTGTACTTCTTAACTTTAGTAGAATCTAAAACTAAGAGCGGTACAGATAATTATGTATTCAGATCCAAGAGATTGGATTATTTGATGTTTAATGAACTTGAATCATATTTGAATAATCCAGAATACATTCTGGTAAAAATCGAAAAATAATTAAAATAAGAGTCTTAGTTGAATATAATTGAGGCTCTTTTATTTTTTAGCGTGGCTAACGGGGAACCACCCATTGGAATCCCGTGGGAAACATTCTAAACACACATACAACTTGTAAACTAAGGATTTATTATTTTAAGGAGGTAATTATTATGGCATTTGATAAGATTATTGAATTGCTAAAATCTGATGATTATAGGAGTAGAGCGATTGGAGAATATCATTTTGTTAAGGAAAAGTATAATAAACTTCATTCAATGATTATAAAAAGAGAGGCCGGCAAACTTGATTTTGAACCAAATTGTCCTATGGAGCAGTGGAAATCACAAGCAAGTGCTATGGGACAATATTTGTACCAGCTTGAAATTAAAGCCGAGATTGAAGGTTATAGTTTAGACGTAGATTAAAGTTTTGCATTTAAAATGTGTGTTTAGAATGAACCTGTAGAGGCTATCCCCTATGCCTTCTGGGCGGGGGAGTAGGGCTACTATTGATACGTAGCTGGGTTTTAGGAAACGAAGCCCATGAAAACCGAAATGGTGTCCTCACTATTTTTTAGTGGGTAAAAGATAGTCCATTAATGGGAAAGAATTTGATACATATAAGGTAGGAACTGTGGCTAATAGCTGTAGTACTATGCATAAAATTCAGGAGAAGGAGTTTACGCTGGAGGATTTCTCGTGTGAACATTTAACATCTTGGTCCTTGGCAAAATTCAGAAGTGTTTTGGAATTTCTTAATATATATAGAAACACATATCTGTATGGCGGAGAAGACTTATTGGAGGATGGAACAACTGTCAAATATAAGCCAAAAGATAAAAATATTTGGTGGCAGATGATACAGCTCCTCCCAAGCAGCTACAACCAGACTCGTAATGTCATGTTGAATTATGAGGTGTTGGCTAATATATATAGGCAGCGTAAGAATCATAAGCTGGATGAGTGGCGAGAGTTCTGCAAGTGGATTGAGAGTTTGCCGTATTCAGAGTTTGTTACCTGCGAGGTAAAAGAATCGATACCAAAAACAACCAGTGATATCAGACAGGCGTTTGGTATCCTCAAATCAGCTGGCATTAAGTTGACTAAAGAACAGTTGGAAGAGCTGCGTAAAAATGGGATATTTTGTTACCCTCTTTCAGATCCAAAGGAAAAGCAGGGCGAAGAGAGCACAGATCAGGCAGACTCTTTCCTATAATCGATGGTGAAGATAAGGAGGATGACTTGTGAAGATAATAATTAGTATTGTAGTAGTTATGTTTTATGCAGTGATCGGTTGTGTTATATCAGAAAAGGTAGATGGAGAGTACGACCCTTTATATATTCTATTTTGGCCAATAGTAATAGCCTGTTTCATTCCAATTTGGATTGTGAGTGGGATATTGGAAGGTTTTGGTTGGTTAAGTAGGAGGTTGAGGAAACATAAAAGTGTGTATGCTCGCATCGATCAGAATATTGAAAATAGTTGGGCGTCCGAGGGAATGCTAGTAAAAGAGTGGCGGCATAATTCTGATGATAGTCCATACGATCAACTATTAAATGCAAAACAGGCTATAGAGAGGACACGAAATATAAATTTTAAAGACATGTCCGAATATATAGCAGCCCATAATAATGAATATCCTGAAGGTATTGAGAGGATAAAGGGTATAGATGATCTTGAGGATAAAATTACAAAACCATTTCATGAACTATTAGCAGGTACAGAAGACGATCTCAAAGTTGCTGAATATATGCTAGATAAAGAGCGTCGCGCCCTTCTAATTACTATGATGAATACCGTAGGAAGATTATCACCAGATGTCGAATGTCTTGCCGAGGAATGGGCAGCAAAGAAAAAAGCCCTTGATGAAATGAAGGTAGCAATAAATCGTGAGAAAGGAACAGATAGAGATGAGTAGGATTAGAAAAAACCTGGTGGTAATGGGTAAACGTCTATTAAATATACAGAGTCCTAGTCTTAGAAAGAGGTCAAATCTGAATCCACGGACCGAGAAAACCAAGAAGGTCATGCATTTGATGGTTACTAGTCTGTGTGATAGGGATTGCAAGTATTGCTGCAACAAGCAATATGATCTGAATAGTATTCCGTATGCCACGGATGAAGAACTGAGAGAGGTGGAGACATTATGTCTCACGGGCGGAGAGCCTTTTGCTTATACTAAGCCGAACGCAATAGCATATCATTATAAGCATAAATACCCAAATATAATGCGCGTGATCGTGTATACGAATGCTTGTGAGTTATGGTTACCATTGATTACTAATCATACACCTTTGGGTAATATAGACGGACTTAATATATCGATAAAAAATTTAGGTGATTATCAGGTACTTGATGATATTATTCGGGATAAGGAGGTGTGTTCATTACCACTCAATCGTATATACGTGTTTGGTGATAGGCTTTATGAAAAGACGAATAATCTTTTAACAGAATATGACAAGCTAGGGCGATTTCGGGTTATCCGTCGTGAATGGCAGGAAGATTTCAAGCCAGCAGACGATAGTATATTTAGAAGAGTTTGAAGGAGGATAAATTATGATTTGGACAATTATATTTGTAGTAGTTTTGGTGGTATCGATCGTATTATCTGTAATTGCACACAACAAACGTATAGATTGGATGTGTATTATAGGTGCTGTATTTATTACGTTGTCGGGTGTGGGCGCAATCTTTTCGTTTGTTGTGATAGTGACGAATCATTATGCAATTGACAAAACGATCGCTGTAAACCAGATAGAACACGACTCCATAGTAAAAGAGATAGAGGCTCTTGAACAGGATACCGATGAGAAAGTATCCAGAGTTACTGTGATTAAAGATGTACAGGAATGGAATAGTGCCGTATATTCACAGAAATACTGGTATGAAAGTCCTTGGACAAATTGGTTCTATAGCAAGGAAGTAGTCGATTCACTTGAGTACATAGAAATGGAGGAATAATATTTATGTCAGTGGCAAGGAAATGTGATAGGTGTGGTAAGTTCTATGAGAAAAATAGAGTAAAGTGGAACTGCGGAGGCTCTATCACTAGGGGGATAAATGTGGTAAACACAAATAACATCATAGCAGTAGAGTGTGATTTATGTGATTCATGTATTGAAGATTTTCGAGCATTCATGAATCATTATGATGATACAGAGGAGGACAAAAATGGAGAAGAAAGAACTGAGCGAGACCGCAAGATCGGTTTTGCTGGCAATGGCAGTAATATTTGATGTGGCGCTGATGATTACAACATTGGCGCTTTATTTATTTTATTAGAAAAGGTTAGGCGATAGAAACATGAATATACGAAGAAAGACTGTAAAAATAGACGCAAAAGACGAGGAGATAAGAAAATTACAGGAGCAGGTCTTGCAGTTGCATAGGGACAAGACAGCTTTAATGGGTAGGTGTAAAACCCTTTCGCGAGGACTTGCCTGCTCTTTTTGTAATTTTAGGTGTGAATGTGTATATGTAGATCATAGTAAGGACGGTGATGTAAATGTGTAGAGATGGCCATACAGTGATGACAGCTTATATTGTGTACGATCAGAAGACAGCTGGCAATTGTGTAGGGATTATGACATCAGAACACTTGGCTAAGTTTCTGGGAATAGCTCGTAACAGTATATACAAGCAAATAAGTAGAGGCGATAGAGTATTTCTTAGGAGATACGAAGTTGTCAGGTGCTGGATTGATCCTGATGATTATGAGTATTTGCAGGTTGATGATCGTGTGGGCGAATAGTATAATAGTCTTATATTTTCAGAGGAGGAGATTTTTATGAAAAGGAGATTATTTATAGGTTTAGTAGTTGGAATTATGTGTGTTGGACTTGTTGGGTGTGGCGGTAATAGCAGTAATACTGGTTCAGGAAGTAGCGAAAGCGTTAGTACGGAGGCTGAGAGTGAAGGTGATCAATCTATGTCCGATATTTTACCTGATATTGCAGAACTATATAGCGATAAAAATGTATCTATCTTGAGAAATTCGGAGACAAGCTATTATGCCTCCCTTAGTTCCGCAACAGTAGCTGATTTCAAAACATATATTAACCAACTAGACGGGACTATATTTACAAAACAAGATACATATTCAACGACCGACAGTGATGCATTTGCTCGTTATTATGATGCAGACCATAAGTATCAATTAAACATCGGATATGATACACAAAATGGTGGTGAAATGGTTATAACTTGTGATGTAATACAGAACTAATTGCTAAAAAATCTCTGCCCACTTTTGCTAAAATATCTGGGCTTCTGCCCGGTTTTGTGGGTGTTTTGCCCATTTTTGAGGCGGTAGCAGTCCTAAAAATTTTGTAAAAAATGGCCATTTGCCCACTTTTCTGCCCACTTTGCCCACTTTTAAAAACAAAAGTGGGCAGCGAAAAACCTAGTATTTATGCGGGTTTGCGGGGTTTCTGCCCACTTTCCCACTTTTTTTCTTAAATTAATATGAAAAAATATTATATAAATATATATAAATGGGAAATAAAAGTGGGCATCTGGGCAGAGGACGATTTTTAGCAAAAATTATCATCTCAGAAACGAACCTTACAAAGCCATAATGTCTTATAAAATCTCTTTAGTTTTTACAGTCGTCAAAGTATAATTGCAGTATAGTTAGTAACTAGTAGACGGAAGAGTAAGAGTTAAGGAGGTTTTTGGATTATGAAAGAATATCTTGTAGGAATGATTTGTACAGAATGCGAAAGAGGCGAATTTGAATATAATTCTATAACCGATAAATACGAATGTACATGTTGTGGGGCAGAATTCGACGAAGAAGAGCTGACCACAAATCAAGCTTATCTTGATAGGGATGAGGAATATCCAATATTTTGTCCTAAATGTAAAACACCATTATTTTACAATGAGTATATGAATAAGTTTGTATGTTGGGATTGTTATAAAACATATCCAGGTGATATGTTTGGTGGAGAGATAAGAAAACTGATAGCATATAAACCTGCCATATGTAAGAATTATTGTGGTGCAGAATGTTATCCAAAATGTATTACATCGTGTCCATATGATCAAAATTGATACTTGCTAGATTAAATGAACTGTATGAACATAAGAGGATAGCAGAATACAAGTTAATAAAATAATATCAAGAACCGGGAGGCTCAGTATAGAAATATGCTGGGTCTCTTGTTTTTTTTAGGAGGAATAAGCATGAACGACAAGACAAAGAAATGGCATGTGTGTATATGTCAAAAAGGCGATAAAAAAGAAAGTGATTATGATAGAGGAATACTTTTAGGACTAATATCTGGCGCTTGTGATATAGACGCAGAGATATGGTATAACCCGATAATGCCAATTAGTGTAGTTAAAAGGTATGGACCTACGTTGTTACAGTCGCCATTATATTTATATCATCGCGAGCTAGTAGACAAAATGTTAAGGGATGAAATATACAGAAAATATGATACTCCTATAGTATTTCAGTGTACCGATGATCAGTTTGACGAAATAAAGGCAAAAACAGAAAAATATATGATAAAAGCACTTACGCACTCACCAGTGTTTATTTGGGAATAATATTTAAGGACCCAATACAAAACGCTGTACTGGGTTCCTTGCCCTCATATACGACCAGATTTCATTTTTTATTTTGTCTGAGTTTTGTATATTTTGTTTTTACAAAAGGTATAAGCCGGTATTTTACCAACACACTGATATACATCAAACCAGTTATAGCATTCATAGTATATCCAATTCCATCTATTGTTTTGCTTATATTGTCTTCAGTAGATTTATCGTCCATGTCTTCTTGAAACTCGGGAAGATATAAATATTTGGACTCATATGCTTCATCCTGACGGCCTTGCTCGTAAATGATAGCATAGTCATTTTCTAGTGACGTACTTATGTTTCCCATTCCGTCACAGTGTTCCTTTAATGCATGCGTTATTTGGTCGGCGGGTAAGTTGGTCGGTATGTTAGCAAGTCCCGATAAGCACTCGTCGTTTGGATCAAAACTCATATAGTTTCACCTCCTCTCTGTTAAGTTTATGTATTGATTATACAAAAGTACTTAATGGTAATACAGAGGAGTTGTGAGACAATATAACAAATATCGGTTAGTATTTGCACAATTCACAACAAATACATCTTATATAACGAGATAGAAACTTTTTAATGATTCAAAAGGAGGATTTTATTATGAGTAATTTTAAAGAGAAAGCTAAGAAAAAGTATGGGACAGCGAAGGAGTACGTTAAGGAGAATAAAACAGAAATTGTTACCGGTATATATGCTGGTGTATTAGCTGGCGTATTCGCAAGCATAACAAGAATTGTAGGATATAACCATGGACACAAAGACGGGTTTATTCAAGGGTGCAAAGCACAGTGTAATTACGACAACGACGTCTTTAACAATGCTTTGGAAATGAACAAATACATTAATAATTATAACAACGAAGAAGACAAGTAAAAAATAATCTATCTCAATCTGGAGAGTCGTTAAATTTACAACGGCTCTTCTTTTTTTTTGTGTGCAGCAGACACAAACCCTATTATTTTTGCTCGCGGCAAATACATCCCCTTTTATAGAGAGAGAGGTAAGAAGCGCCATATTTATGTGTGCTTCTATTTTTCTTTCTGAAAATGAAAGGAGGAATGTTTTAGTGACACCTGAAGGAAAATTCAAGGCGGATCTAAAAAAAGAAATTGAACATCGGTTTCCAGGAAGTATGGTGATACATCTGGATGCCACAGAAAGACAGGGAATACCAGACCTGCTTATTTTGTATAGGGACAAATGGGCAGCACTGGAAGGTAAAGAGAGCAAAAGAGCAAGTCATCGCCCAAATCAGGATTACTATGTAAACCTTATGGATAAGATGTCGTATGCTGCTTTTATTTACCCAGAGAACAAGGAGGAAATTTTAGATGAACTTCAATCAGCATTTGAAACTGGAAGGCCTTCACGCGCCTTTCTCGGCGAGTAAAAGCTCGTGGCTCAGGTATGATGATACCAAAGCAATTGAGGTGTATCGAAACCTGAAAATGGCACAGATTGGAACAAGGCTCCATGCATGGGCTAAAGAAACAATAGACCTTGGGATTAAACAACCTCGTACAAAGAAGACTTTGAATGCATATGTGAATGATGCAATCGGATTCAAGATGAGTACAGAGGTTGTTTTATTTTATTCTGAAAGATTTTTTGGCACAGCGGATGCCATATCTTTCAAGAATAATGTATTACGAATTCATGATTTAAAAACTGGTAAGTCTGGAAAGATCGAAGACCATATCGAGCAGCTGGAGGTTTATGCTGCTTTATTTTGTCTTGAATATCATGTTGCTCCTGGCGACATTGAGATGGAACTCCGGCTATACAAGCAGGATGAAGTGCTGGTTCATAATCCGACAGCAGAGGAGATTGCTCCGATCATGGACAAGATAATTCACCTCGACAAACTTCTTGAAAAGTTAGAAAAGGAGGCTGCTTAAATCATGAGTTCAATTTCAGATGAAATAAAATCAAATTTGGGATGCGGTTCAGAACCTGTAGATGCTGAGGTTCTTGAGCATTACGGAATGCCAAGGCGTTCTGGCAGATATCCTTGGGGGTCTGGAGAAAACCCATATCAGCATGGCGATGATTTTTTGAGTAGAGTTGAATCGCTCAAGAAAGACGGCTGGGAAGAAACTCCGGATAATATAAGAAATACCTTCGGTATGACAACAACACAGTATAGAACTGAGAAGTCTCTTTGTAAGGATGAGAGAAGAATGCTCGATGTATCAAGAGCCAAGTCACTCAAAGAAGATGGCCTTGGCGCTACAGAGATTGGAAGACAGATGGGCATATCTGAATCCACAGTCAGATCACTACTCAATGCAGATTCTGAGAGTCGAATGAAACAGGCTAGGAATGCTGCTGATTTCATGAGAGAGCAGGTTGATAAGAAGGGTATGGTTGATGTCGGTAAGGGAGTTGAGCGTGAGCTTCATATTTCTGAGGAGAAGATGAATCAGGCATTAACCATTCTGGAAAGAGAAGGATACCATGTATATAATGGTAGATTTCCACAGGCGACTAATCCAAACCAGATGACTACTCAGAAAGTTCTTACTAAACCAGATATACCACATTCAGAAATATATGATCTGGATAAAGTCAAACCTTTGACCGACTATTTTTCAACAGATGGCGGTGAAACATTCCATCGTAAATTTACATATCCAGAAAGTCTTGATTCCAAGCGGCTTATGATTCGTTATAGCGAAGATGGTGGTATCGAGAAAGATGGTGTTATAGAACTTCGTAGAGGATGTCAAGATCTTAGCCTTGGTGATTCCAAATATGCACAGGTTCGTATCATGGTAGACGGTAAGAAGTATCTTAAAGGTATGGCAGTATATTCTGATGATATGCCAGATGGTGTTGATGTTATATTTAATACAAATAAAACAAAGGATGTTCCGAAGATGGAAGTCCTTAAAGATATCAAAAGTGATCCAGACAATCCTTTTGGGTCGCTTATAAAAGATGCTGATCAGGGCGGACAGTATTGGTACAAAGATGCTAAGACCGGAGAAGAAAAACTGGGTCTTATAAATAAAAGAGCTGATCAGGGAGACTGGACAGAGTGGAAAAATGCACTCCCATCGCAGTTTCTCGGCAAGCAGTCTGTAGCCATGGCAAAGAAGCAGCTAGATCTTGCAAAGGCCGACAAAGCAGCAGAATATGACGAGATTATGTCGCTTACGAATCCTGTCATAAAAAAACACTATCTTCAGAAGGTTGCAGAGGGTTGTGATTCAGCGGCAGTTAATCTTCAGGCGGCAGCACTTCCGGGACAGAGATATCATGTTATTATCCCATTTCCGACAATGAAGGACACAGAAGTGTATGCCCCCAACTATGAAACAGGAACTAAACTAGCACTCATCAGATATCCGCATGGCGGAACATTTGAGATACCTATACTTACCGTAAACAACAATCATAAAGAGGCAAAAAAACTTCTTGGCGGTGATGTTCAGGATGCCATAGGTATTAACAGCAAAGTAGCAGAAAGATTGTCTGGAGCAGACTTTGATGGTGATACTGTTATGTGCATTCCAACACATGATGCTGGCGGAAAAGTTAAGATCACATCCACAAAGCCTTTGAAGGGACTTGAGGGATTTGATCCTAAGGTTGCTTATGGCGGTGAGTGCAAAGTAGATAGTAAAGGAGAGAAGCACTACTATCGTAATGGCCGTGAATATAGGATCATGAAGAATACTCAGACAGAGATGGGGAAGATTTCAAATCTTATTACAGATATGAACCTCGCAGGAGCTGGGGAAGATCAGCTTGCGGCAGCTGTTAGGCATTCAATGGTAGTTATTGACGCTGAGAAGCATAAACTGGATTATAAACAGAGCGAACTGGACAATAATATTTCGGCTCTTAGAAAAGAGTACCAGCCTAAGTATGATGAGGATGGTAACTTTGTCAGAGCTGGCGGTGCTGCTACAATCCTTTCAAGAAGTAAAGGTGAAACGTCCGTTCCGAAGCGACAGGGAACCCCAAAGATCAATCAGAAAGGAAAGGATTGGTATGATCCAAGTAGGCCAGAAGGCGCACTCGTATACAAGATCACTGAGGATCTGTATTACCCTAAGCGATCCACGAGTAAGACTGGTATAGTCAGCATTAAGACCGCATCCGGTGAGACCATCAAGTATAAGAAGGACGACCCAGTAGCAGCAGAGAAGTATACCCCTGTTAAACATATAGACCCCGTGACCAAGGAAGTAACCTATACCGATAAGACGGGTACCATAGAGTATGCAAGGGACTATAAGAAACAGCAGAGTACTAAGATGGCTGAGACAGACGATGCTAATACATTAGTGTCCAAGGCTAGACATCCTATGGAGCTACTGTATGCAGATTATGCTAATAGTATGAAGGCTATGGCCAATCAGGCTCGACTGGACTATGCAAATATAGAAAATATAGCTATGTCAAAAGAGGCTAAGAAGAAGTATGCATCAGAGGTAAAGAGTCTGGAAGAGAAACTTAATACTGCCGAACTCAATGCACCGAGGGAGCGTGCAGCACAGAGAAAGGCCAGTGTTATTGTTGGCGAAAAGAAAGCAAACAATAAGGATCTCAAGGTTAGCGATATAAAGAAGGCATCTCAGCAGGCTATAGTTGCTAGTCGTGTAGATGTTGGCGCATCTTCAAGAAGAGACAGAGAAATTAACATCACAGACAAAGAATGGGAAGCTATTCAGGCTGGTGCCATAACCAATAACATGCTTGTTCGTATTCTCAATAATGCAAATGCTGATAAGCTCAGAGAAAGAGCAATGCCAAAACAGACTTCTGAACTCAGTTCAGCAAAAGTCAGCAGAATCAAAGCTCTTGCTGCATCTAACTATACATTGCAGGAAATTGCAAATAAACTTGGTGTTTCAACATCAACAGTTTCAAAGTATTTGAAAGGAGTGAAGTAGTATGGCAGAGACCCACGAGAACACAAGCAAACGAATTGCTATTACAACTTTTGATAATCCTTTTAATCCAATCACTGAGTTTAATGATTGGAATAACTTTGATACAGAAAAAGGTTATTACACGTGCAACTATCTTGGAAGAATTACCCACATTTCTGACGGAATGTCACAGGTTGAGTATGATCGAGAAGTTGAACGTGCAATAGACAGTATAATCACTTCTGATCCATTCAATCTCTATAAAAAAGTGGAAATGGAAGATAATGCAGCATAAATAACGCAACATAGAGGGTGAAAAGACATAGGGGGGGGTCTCTAAAACAGCACCCCCTCCTGTCATCGCCGGCCTCCTCAAAAATTCCCCGGGGGAATATTTGAAAAAACAGCTTAGATGATATTTGCAAGGGTTTATGGGATAACCTGTGGTGGGACGTAGATACTCCTCCGTCTATATACAAATCCCTATAGTAAAACTCCTTTCAAGTTTGCATATTTTTTGTTCGCCAACCATCCGTGAACAGGCCCCATAAGTCCTTACAAATGCCATCTAAGTGTATAACAACATATTTGAAAGCAGGTGATAGCATGGCAAAGGTCAAGAAAACTACCTCAGAAGAGCCTAAAAGTTTCAGACCTGCACTTACACCCGAGGCGAGAGAAAACCAGATCATATCTTTAGCCATGAATACTGCCGAACAAAGAATACGTGATAATACGGCTTCCGATACATTGATATGCCATTTCCTCAAACTCGGCACATCAAAGTATCAGTTGGAGCTTGAAAAATTACGATCGGAAGGAAAACTGAACCAGGCGAAGATAGATAGTATTAAGAGTTCAGAAGAACAGGATGAACTTTATAAACAGGCTATCGCAGCTATGATGGATTACTCTGGTTCTGGAGAAGTGGGTGATGACTACGATGAAGATTAGAACATATTCAGAGCTAATCACCATACCGACATTTGAGGAACGATTTGAATATTTAAAGCTATCTGGTATTGTGGGGGAAGACACATTCGGATTCGATAGATATTTGAATCAAGCCTTTTATAAATCCAAAGAATGGGGCAGGGTTAGGGATAAAGTAATTATTCGAGATAATGCGTGTGACTTAGCTATGCCAGGTCGCGAAATTGAGAAATATATTCTTATACATCACATGAATCCGATTTCTAAGATTGATATTCTGGAAGCAACTGATATCTTGCTTAACCCGGAGTATCTTATTTCGGTAACAGGAAATACACATAGGGCAATACATTACGGAGACAGGAGTCTACTTGTATCTGAACCAATTACCAGATCAAGATATGACACTTGCCCGTGGAAGAGATAGGAGGTATATATGGACGACAGTATCTTAACATCCGTCAAGAAGCTCCTTGGTATACCAGAGGACTATGATCCTTTCGATAAGGATGTGGTAATGCACATAAACACTGTGTTCTTCTCGCTTAATCAGATAGGCGTAGGTCCACCAAACGGTTTTGTCATAAGTGACAAGACAACGACATGGGGCGAGTATCTAACAGATTCTACAAATCTTGAAGCTGTAAAAAGCTACATCTATTTAAAGGTGCGTCTACTTTTTGATCCACCTACCAGTTCAGTAATAACTGAATCCATCAACAGACAAATAACAGAACTTGAATGGCGACTTAATGTCGCTGTTGAATAAGGAGGTGATTATATGAGTTATTATGTAATCCCTTCTGATGCATTAGCTCACCATGGGATCCTTGGTATGAAGTGGGGGGTGCGTCGGTATCAGAGAAAAGATGGGACTCTGACTACTGCTGGAAAGAGAAGACTCCGTACAGTAGAAAACCGAATGGTCAACAACACAAAGAAATACAATCGTTTGGTTAAAGAGCACAACCAGCTAACAGGTTCGAAATCCAAACCACTGTCGGTAGAAGAACAAAAAGAGCAGATTCTTAAAAGCAGATCGGCGAAAGAATTATATAAACATGCAGACCTTTTCTCGACTAATGAATTGGATTCTGCGTATCGTAGGCTGGTACTCGAACGGAATATTTCATCCCTAATTCCCAAAGAGATAAGTCGTGGGGAGAAATTCCTTGATTCGTTTAACAAATGGAGCAAGAAGATGAATGAAGTTACTTCAAACAGTATAAATGGATGGAATAACTTTGCTAAGGTTTACAATACTAAAAAAACAGGTGACGAACGACTTCCTATTATCGGTGAAAAAGAAAAAGATAAGAAGAAGGATAAGAAGACCGATAATGGGTAGGTGATGTCATGAGTTTATCGAACACCGCGACACCTATTTATTATGGTCAGTTCCGAGATGATGTCATAGCCGGTAAAATTCCTGTCTGTAAAGAGATAGAGATGGAAATGAACCGAATCGATGCGCTCATAGCTAATCCTGGAGTTTACTATGACGACCAGGCTATAAACGGTTTTGTGCATTATTGCGAGAACGAATTGACACTCACCAATGGTGAAGATCTTCACTTGCTGTTCACTTTTAAGCTTTGGGCAGAGCAGATATTTGGTTGGTACTACTTTGTCGAGCGTAGTATATATGTTCCAGGTAAAGATAATCATGGCGGCAGGTATGTGAAGAAGCGTATAAAGAAACGACTTGTCCGAAAGCAGTATCTCATAGTTGCCAGAGGCGCAGCTAAATCTATGTATGCATCATGCATCCAGAATTACTTCCTCAATGTCGATAAATCAACAACGCATCAGGTCACGGTTGCGCCAAGAATGGCTCAGGCTGAAGAGGTCATGTCACCTTTCAGAACTGCAATAGCTAGGGCTAGAGGACCATTGTATAAATTCCTTACAGAAGGATCATTACAGAATACAACCGGTTCAAAAGCTCGTAGAGTTAAGCTGGCAAGCACCAAGAAAGGTATTCAGAATTTCTTGACCGGATCGATTCTTGAGATTAGGCCAATGAGTATCGATGCCCTTCAGGGAATGAGAATCAAAGTGGCAACTATAGATGAGTGGTTGTCTGGTGATGTACGTGAAGACGTTATTGGTTCTATTGAACAGGGAGCTGCTAAAGAGCAGGGTGACGCAAGCACGAGCAATAACGATTATCTCATAGTGGCAATTAGTTCAGAGGGAACAGTCCGTAACGGCAGCGGTGATACAATCAAAATGGAATTGATGTCGATTCTCAAGGGTGAGTATAGTGCACCGCATACATCGATTTGGTGGTATAAACTCGACTCCATCGAAGAAGTGGCAAAGCCAGAGATGTGGCTCAAAGCCAATCCGAATCTTGGTAAGACAGTAACATATGAGACATATCAGGATGATGTTGAGAGAGCTGAAAAAGCCCCAGCAACACGTAATGATATTTTGGCAAAACGTTTCGGCATTCCTATGGAAGGATACACATATTACTTTACCTATGATGAGACACTTCCACATCGTAAAAGAGATTTTTGGGAGATGCCTTGTTCTATGGGTGCAGACCTATCGCAAGGTGACGATTTCTGCGCTTTCACATTTTTATTCCCATTATCAACAGGGGCTTTTGGTATAAAAACCAGGAACTATATAACTGAAAAGACATTATTCAAACTCCCTGCGGCTATGCGTCAAAAATACGAAACTTTTATAAAAGAAGGCAGTCTAATGGTAATGCCAGGCACAGTACTAGACATGATGCAAGTATATGATGACTTGGATAGTTACATTTGTCAGTGTTCTTATGATGTAAGAGCTTTCGGTTTTGACCCATATAATGCGAGGGATTTTGTAGAAAGATGGGAACGTGAAAATGGTCCGTTCGGAATAGAAAAAGTAATACAGGGAGCAAAGACTGAGTCTGTACCTCTTGGCGAGTTGAAGAAATTGGCTGAGGACAGGCTTCTTTTGTTTGATGAGGAACTTATGACATTTGCCATGGGCAATTGCATAACCCTCGAGGATACAAATGGCAATAGAAAATTATTGAAGAAACGATACGAGCAGAAGATAGATGCAGTTGCGGCCATGATGGATGCCTATGTTGCATACAAGCTTAATCGTGAAGCTTTTGATTAAGGAGGACATGAATGGCAACATACAGATTACCCGAAAGGGTGAAAAATGGTTGGAATGCATTTATGAATAAGGATCCAACATTAGGATACTCAGCGGGAGTCAGTTATTCGTCACGACCTGATCGTGTGCGATTAACTCGAGGGAATGAACGATCAATAATAACTTCGATATTCAACCGAATTGCAATAGACGTTGAACAAATAGGATTCAAACATTGTCAGTTGGATGATAATGGTCGGTTTGAATCCGAAAAGAATACGGGACTCAATGCATGTCTTACCCTTGAGGCAAACATCGATCAGACAAGTCGATCTTTTATAAGAGATACGGTTCTTACTATGTTTGATGAAGGAGTTGCGGCAGTTGTTCCTGTGGACACACTCTATGATCCAACTGATACTGATTCATACGACATCACATCCATGCGAGTCGGTAAGATCACGGAATGGTTTCCGTATAAAGTTAAGATTCGACTATATAATGAGCGAACCGGTAGAAAAGAGGACATTATCCTTCCCAAGCGTAACGTTGCGATTATAGAAAATCCGATGTACGCGGTAATCAACGAGTATAACTCAGTCTATCAGCGTCTTGCTCGTAAGTTAAGTCTTTTGGACATAACTGATGAACAGACAGCATCTGGAAAACTCGATCTTATAATCCAGTTACCATACATCATAAAAACTGAACAGAAGAGGAAAGAAGCGAATCAGAGACGTCAGGAAATCGAGAATCAGCTGTCTGGATCTAAGTATGGAATTGCCTATGCAGACGGCACAGAAAAGATAACGCAGCTTAATAGATCTCTTGAAAACAATCTTTTGAAACAGATAGAGACTCTTCAGGAACAGCTTTATGCACAGTTGGGTATTACCCAGAGCGTTCTCGATGGCACGGCAGACGAGAAGACCATGCTGAACTATAACAGTAGAACAATAGAACCAATCGCATCAGCAATCGCTGATGAGTTCAAACGTAAGTTCTTAACAAAGACCGCCATAACACAGGGGCAGTCAATCACGTATTTCAAAGACCCATTCAAGTTAGTCCCAGTCAGCAGTATTGCTGAAATAGCAGACAAGTTCACAAGAAATGAAATAATGACGTCAAATGAAATACGTCAGATCATTGGCATGATGCCTTCATCAGACCCAAAGGCTGATCAGCTTATCAATAGCAATATCGCACAGCCAAACGAGAATACCCCACAGGATTATACAGATAAAACAACACAGGAAGGAGAAAATCAAAATGGGTAAATACGATTTTGGTGGTTGGGCTACACGAAATGATCTTGTGTGTAGTGATGGTCGAACCATAAAGAAAGACGCGTTTAAAGATCAGGATGGTGTGACAGTTCCTATTGTCTGGAACCATGATCACAATTCAGTGAACGCCGTATTAGGACATGCCGTACTTGAAAACCGAGAAGACGGTGTGTATGCGCACGGTGTCTTCAACAACACTGAGGAAGGGCAGCATGCAAAAGAACTGGTCAAGCATGGAGATGTAAGATCACTCTCTATATATGCGAACAAACTGAAACACGCAGGTTCCAATGTAGTTCATGGAATCATCAGGGAGTTGAGTCTGGTATTAGCTGGCGCTAATCCAGGAGCAACAATCGATTGGGCAATAGCACATGGTGATGGAGAGGAAGATGCATTTGTTGCAAATTACGACATTGCAGGTTTGGTGCTCTATCACTCAGACGATAAGTCAGAAAAGGAGAAAACAGCGGAGGATAACAAAGGTACAAAGACACCAGCGGAGGATAACAAAGGTACAAAGACACCAGAACAGTCAGAAGGCACGGCCAATGATGACAAGACTGTAGAGGATGTCTATAACACACTCAACGATGATCAGAAGAAGGTTGTCGATTACTTAGTTGGATTGGCAGCTTCTGGTGCCGACAACAATGATAATAAAGAAGGAGATGGAGAAATGGGAACAATCAAGCATAATGTATTTGATCAGGCAGAGATGGCTGAGGGAACAGCGCTTACTCATTCAGACGAGGTAGCAATCATCGAGGCTGCAAAGCGTAGCAATGTAGGTTCATTCAAACAGGCATTTAAGGATTACATAACAACACATAAGGATACTCTTGCACATGGGGCTTTCGCAGATGAGGATGTTGAGCAGCTCTTCCCAGAGTTTGAACTGGTAAAGAAGGGCGAGCCAGATACTCTTGAGAGAGACCAGACATGGATTGGCGCAGCAATGAGCAAGGTTCATAAGAGCCCTATCAGCAGAATCAGAACAAGAAATGCTGATGCCAGAATGAAGGCCCTTGCTCAGGGTTATCAGAAGAAGGGCGATTACAAGAAGAATACCAACCCGGTAAAGCTGCTTAGCAGAACAACAGATCCGCAGACAGTCTATATCAAGGATGAGCTTCAGAGAGATGATATCAATGATATTACTGACTTTGACGTAGTTTCATATCAGTGGAAGCTCATGCGACACGCTCTTGACGAGACACTCGCTCTTGCCTTATTTGTAGGCGATGGAAGAGATGATGGCGACCCAGACAAGATTCATGAGGATCATATCAGATCTATCTGGCATGATGATGATTTCTACTGCATTAAGCGAGATGTGGATTTTGCAGCCGCTAAGACGAAGCTCCAGGGTACAAATACAGATGCAAACTTCAGCGAGAATTACATTTATGCCGAGGCACTTATTGAGGCTGCTCTGTATTCAAGAGAGAAGTTTAAGGGATCAGGAACTCCGGATTACTACTGCACTCCACATGCTCTCAATGTGATGCTTCTTGCAAGGGATCGGAATGGTAGAAGAATCTACGATTCGAAGACCGATCTTGCCGCAGCACTCAATGTAAACGAGATCCATACTGTAGAGCAGTTCGAGGGACTTGTTAGAGTTGACAACAACGAGAAGAAGCACAAGCTCCTTGGAATCTTTGTAAACCTTGCTGACTACACATTCGGTGCAACCAAGGGCGGAGAAGTCACAAAGTTCGATGACTTTGATATCGATTTCAACAGATATAAGTACCTTCTTGAGACACGTCTTTCAGGATCACTTACAAAGCCATATTCAGCTATTGCTCTTGAGGAGCCAGTAGCCTAAGTCAATGAAAGGAGAATACAGAAATGGATAAGATTTTCATGAATTCCACAGATACAAATGTAGCCGTACGAAAGATTTATACAAAGGCGGCTGACACATTTGCATATGCAGATGCAAGCTGTACTAAGAAAATCAGTGCAGCAGATCTTCAGGATGCATTCATCAAGGGGATGGTTATTGTTGATGCCACAGGCATTCGGTATCTCCCTGTATCATGCGAGGTTAAGAAAAATGTTGCTACAGTTACATATGTAACTACAGATTCAACTACATCTACCACAGCTAAGCTGGCAACAGTTAAGTCCGAGTAGATCAGATAAGGAGAAATTCAAAATGGCTAAATGGTATGGTGAAATAGGGTATTCCGAAACTATCGAAACTCGACCAGGATACTGGGAAGAAAAGATATATGCACGGAATTATTATGGCGATGCTATGAATAATTACTATCGACGACAGTCATCCAGTGAAAGTGTTAATAGGAACATTAAGTACGATGTTACCCTGTCTATATTGGCAGATCCAAACCTCATTGCGAATTGCTCAAACATCATATATGCAGAGTATATGGGTACTAAGTGGCAGGTCGATAAGATTGATGCTTCTCAGTACCCTAGACTTCTTTTGACAATCGGGGAGGTGTATACAGAAGATGAGCAGACTTGAACTGCATGCCTTACTTGTTAAGTTATTAGGTAGTAAAAACGTGTATTACGAACCTCCTGAGACATTAAAAATGTCATACCCTGCAATCAGATATAAAAGAACAAAAATACGGAGTGAAAGAGCTGATAACTCAAATTACTCCGTTTTTTATTGCTATGAAATAGTTGTGATTTCAAAGGATCCAGATATTCCGGTAATAGAAAAACTGCTTGAGGTGCCTTACTGCACTTATGATAGGTCATACCCGGCATCTAACCTTCATCACAACGTATTCACACTATATTGTTAGAAAAGGAGATAAAACTATGGCAGGAAAAGCAATGGTTTGGGATGCAATGGGACAGAAGTTTTATGAGACAGGCGTATCCAAGGGTGGATTATACCTTCAGGATGAAACTGGTGCATACCCAAATGGAGTAGCATGGAATGGTCTTTCTTCAGTAGCTGAGAACCCATCAGGCGGAGAAGAGACTAAGATCTATGCGGATAATCAGAAGTATCTTTCACTGTATTCAGCAGAGGATTTCGGAGCTACAGTTGAGTGTTATACCACACCAGATGAGTTTGATGCCTGTGATGGTAAGAAAACAATTGCAAAGGGTGTAACAATCCGTCAGCAGGACAGAAAGACATTCGGTATGACTTACCAGACAATCCTGGGAAACGATACCAAGAAGGATGAATATGGATACAAGATCCATATTATCTATGGAGCAGTGGCAAAGCCATCATCCAAGACTCACTCATCAACAAACGAGAGCCCAGAGGCATCAACAATGTCATACGAGCTTTCAACAACACCAGTTGCCGTAACGGGCAGTAAGTCTACAGCATACCTTGAGATCTCAAGTGTTGACGTTGGAGAGGCAGCTATGGCAGCTATCGAGAAGGTTCTTTATGGTGATGCAACCACAGATCCAAGACTTCCACTTCCAGATGAGATTGCACAGATTATCACAGAGGCACAGGCAGCATAGTATTCTGTCTGAAATAATGAATATTTGTAGCCCCCAGCATGCCCAACCGGATATGTTGGGGACTTTTTATTAAGGAGGAAAACAATATGTTAAAAAAGACTTTTGAATATGAAGATTATGAAGGAAATAAGATCAAGCAGGATGCATACTTTCACCTCAGTGAGGCTGAACTTACAGAGATGACCCTTTCAGAAAAAGGCGGTCTGGACAAGATGCTCCAGAAAATCATAGATGCAAAGGATACCACAGAGATTATCAAGGTATTCAAGGAGGTTATCTGCAAGTCATATGGCGAGCTTGCGCCAGACGGTAAGTCATTCCGTAAGACAGATGAGAAGGGCAATCCGCTTTATCTTAATTTTATCGCAACACCAATGTACGATCAGTTGTTTATGGAGTTGGCAACCAATGACGAGGCAGGGGCAGACTTTATAAATGGTGTCATGCCTAAGAAGGTGTCAGAGAAGATGAAAGAAACAGCTATGACTAATACTGCAAACGTATTAGCCAGCGTGTAATAGAGAGGTGATCCAGAGTGCTTCAGATTACTGTACCGAAAACTGAGATTTTCAATGAGAATACAAATCAGTTTTTATGGATTCCAGAAACCACGATACAGATGGAGCACTCCTTGGTGTCACTTTCAAAATGGGAAGAGAAACACCACAAAGCATATCTCGACCCAAAAATTCAGCATTCGGCAACGGAGATACTCGACTATTTTAAATGTATGACAATCACAAAAAATGTGAAAGATTCAGTGTTTCTCGCTTTATCTCAGCGAAATATAGAAGAGATCTCTTCTTATATTAATGATCCCATGACTGCAACAATATTCAATGAAATGGCTACGACCAAAAAGCACAGCAGCAAGTTCATAACATCAGAGTATTTATATTTCTGTATGTTTAGCCTTGGTGTTCCCATTGAATGCGAGAAATGGCACCTCAATCGTCTAATGACATTGCTCAAGATATTTGAGGAAGAGAATAAACCACAGAAAAAACGATCGGAAGCAGAGACTCTGAATTATTATGCAAAGCTGAATGCAGAAAGAAAAAGAAAATGGCACACGAAGGGGTGACCGGATAGGGGGATTGTATGAGTGCTATTCAGTTTAAGCAGAAAGGCGATTTCTCAAAACTTACGAGTTTTCTTGAACGAGCCAAAGAAGGAATACATCTTGGAAAACTCAATAGGTATGGCAGAGCTGGGGTAGAAGCATTGGCTTCAGCAACACCTGTGGACTCAGGAGAAACCGCCAACTCATGGTATTACAAGATAGAAAACCAGAACGGAACAGCTACAATCTCTTTTTTAAATTCAAACGTGAATGAAGGGGTTCCGATAGCTGTGATACTGCAATACGGACACGGAACCGGTACTGGAGGCTGGGTAGAAGGAAGAGATTATATCAATCCTGCTATTCAGCCTATTTTTGACAAAATAGCAGATGATGCATGGAAGGATGTGACTAGCGGATGAGTAATACGATAGATGAAAAAGTTGTTGAGATGAAATTTGACAACAAAAACTTTGAAACAAATGTCAAAACAACCATGACATCATTGGATCGGCTCAATGAAAAACTCCAGCTTAGGGGTTCAGAGAAAAGTTTTCAGGCGATAGACAGTGCAGCAAAGAGTGTATCATTTGATAATCTTATCTCGAATGTGGAGTATCTCAGAAAGCGGTTCTCTGTAATGGGTATAGCAGGAATGCAGGTTATACAGAACATTACAAATACCGTGATGTCTTCAGTAACCAAAGCTAAAAACTTCGTTGAGCAGGCTATATCTGGTGGTGGTCTCAGTAGAGCTATGAAACTCGACCAGGCAAACTTCAAACTCATGGGGTTATTACAAGATGATGCGAAACAGGTAGCTGCAATAATGGATGATGTTGATTACGGTGTGTCGGGAACTGCATATAGTCTTGACGCAGCTGCAAGTGTAGCAGCACAGCTTGCAGCCTCAGGTATGAGAGCTGGAGATGGCATGCAGCATGCATTACGAGGCATTTCTGGTGTGGCGGCTATGACAGGTAGTACATATGAGGATATAGGTCGTATATACACACAGATTGCTGGTCAGGGACGAATGATGGGCGATCAGTTACTTCAGCTTTCTGGACGAGGCATGAATGCCGCCGCGACATTGGCGAAGTATCTTAATACAACTGAAGCTGAAGTTCGTGACATGGTCTCCAAAGGCAAGATAGATTTCCAGACGTTTGCCGACATCATGGATAAAGAATACGGAGAGCATGCCAAGAAAGCGAACGAGACATTTGACGGTGCTTTAGCAAATGTTAAATCAGCACTTGCCAAGATCGGTGCAAATTTCTATAAACCACTTATAGAACAGAATGGACCATTGGTTGGAATACTCAATACCGTTCGATTAAAGATAAATGATATAAAAGAGGAAACACTCCCATTCGTGGAGAGTGCATCTAAAGGTGTTGCCAAGCTTATCAACTACGCCAATAAATTGGTTGAAAAAATAAATGTGAAAACACTGTTTGGTGGTCTAACTTCAAAATGGGATACCCTCATGAATAAGATAAATGAGGCAGGTGTATCCGAGGATATTTTCACAGCCAAACTTAAAGAAGTAGCAAAAGAACAGGGGATAAATATAGATTCATTACTGAAAAAATATGGATCTCTGGCGAATATATTTGCCAAAGGAAAGTTATCTGGCAGTTTGATAATAGATACCCTGAAAAGACTTACAAACGTCACATCCAAGGCATCCGAATCAACACAGGATATAACCAATAAGGTTGAATACTTCAACGATGTTGTGTCAAAGACCATTCGGGGTGATTTTGGTAATGGTGAGGAAAGAATAAAGGCACTCACCGCAGCTAATTACGACTATGCCCAGGTACAGGCTTTGGTTAATAAAGTTTGGGAGCGTAATGGGCATAATTGGTCCGATTGCACGTTGAGTGCGGAAGAGCTCACAGAGGCCATGGCAAGTCTGTCAGATAAAGAAGCAGAGACATTAGGGCTTACCAAAGATCAGATAAAGACACTTCGAGATCTTGCGACACAGGCAGAAAAGACAGGCACTCCGATTAGTGAGCTGATAGCGAGCCTGAATAAACCAAGTGGTAAAGAGCTACTTATAGAGTCTTTCCAGAATGCGGTAAAAGGAGCAACCCAGATTGCAAAAGCATTCAAACAGGCATACTCAGAGATGTTCACAACATCGGATAAGTCCGGAGAAAGTACATTATATCGTATTACGGAAACTGTCAATAAGTTCTCACAGCATCTTGTTATGAGCGACGAAAAAGCTGACAAGCTCAAGAGAACACTCAAAGGCTTATTTGCTTTGATTGACATGATAAGTAACATTGTCGGTGGTGGATTAAAACTCGGCCTCAAATTAATAAACACCTTACTCAAGTATTTTAATCTGGATCTCTTGACAGTAACTGCATACATAGGAGACTTCCTTGTAAAACTCCGTGATGTCACCGACTTCAGCAAATTGTTCAGTAAGGCGCTGGATAAAGTTTCGCCATATCTAAGGAAATTTTCAGATGGTTTCAAAGACTGGATACAGGGGCTTAAAGACGCTGATAATATACCGAAATACATACTTGAAGGTCTAGTAAACGGTCTCAAGAATGGCGGAAAAGAAGTAGTTGGCACGATAATCCAGATAGGAAAAGATATGCTATCAGGAATTAAGTCGGTGCTTGGCATACATTCTCCATCTGTAGAATTCTACAAAGTCGGCGATTTCTCTATGACTGGATGGTTCAATGGAATTCAAAATGGGGTTTCTAAGTTACTGGAGCTCATCAAGAGTATAGGTAGTAGTATTCTTGATGCCGTTAAGGGGATAGATTTCGGAAAAGTTCTGGCGGTCGGTCTTGGTGCTGGATTACTTTACGTAACAAATAATGTAACAAAAGCTGTTACTTCATTCAGCAAGGCAATTGAAGCAATCGCAGCACCTGCTAAAGGTTTTGGCGAATTGCTCGAAAGCGTAGGAGGGTTCTTCACAACATTTGGAAAAGGTATACAGAAATATTTCAAGGCAAAACAGTTAGACCTTATTGCAAAATCTGTGTTGGAACTTGCACTTGCTGTAGCGGTGCTTTCTGGATCCTTATGGGTTGTGTCACAGATAGATGACAATAAACTTTGGTCATCTATTGCTGCTATTGGTGCTTTATCGGCAATTGTTGCAGGATTGGCTACAGCTATAACACTGATGGGTAAAATCGGTGGCGGTGCCAAGGGTG
>ERZ857827.1001-NODE-1001-length-32663-cov-4.030391_pt1 | contig 32663 bp, 27 predicted proteins | sample MGYA00519761_ERZ857827 | MGnify/ENA primary metagenome ERZ857827 (study PRJEB31778, sample SAMEA3449370) | human gut metagenome | biome: human gut; feature: human-associated habitat; material: faeces | place: United Kingdom | collected 2010/2012 ... | reverse complement strand
GGAGGCAGTGCCTCCTGCACCTCCACTTTTTTGACACTCTTAGCGGGAAGGCCGTTCGGCCTTCCCGCTAAGAATAAATCAACTGGATCATACGCCGTTTTTCATAATGAATTAAAACAGCGGAAGAATATGGAAAAAAGACTCGTTTGTATCTTTGCAGCAATAAAGGAAGGAGCAGCGTGTCAAAAACGGGAGGCCCGCATTTTGAAAAGTAGGTTAGAAAAATGGAGGGGAAATCATGGTAAAAATCAAAAAAGTCTTTTTGATACTGAGCCTCATTACGCTGTATATGGCTATTTTTGCTCCATTAGGGGAAGCGTCTGCCACGATTTCCGAAAAAGCAGCTTCATCCCTTGCTTTGGATGCAATAAAAAGGGAATACAACAAGACGAATGATGAAATGGCGGAATATGTGCTTGCCGAAGCTGCATTTCGTCCATGTCCCGATGGAACAGGCAGCGAGTGGGTCATTATTTTTGCGGGAATTGCCGATCATCCCGAATTTTCCAATGATACTTATGCGGTTTACCTCACGTCCGATGGCGCAGTAAAGCAAATCATCCCCCCTGCCATTCGCAACCCTATAAACGCAGCTTTCCGTGACTTGTCTGCCGGACGCGACCTGTTTGTTACCTGGACGATTGATGAAAAATACGAATTTCATCAATCCTTCTCACAGAAAATCGATGGATGGCGCGAAAGCGAGCATCCGTTGCAAGAGGGTGAAGTGGCCTCTTATCTCGTACACCTGGCATCCATTGATTTTCAAAAGCCAAAAAAAGATGATATTGATTTTTCATCTGCGAAGCGATATGCAACGAACGCGCTCATAGCGCAAGAAGGAAAAGTTGATTTTACCAAATATGACAGAGTTTGCTCATCATTTATCGCATTGCCTACAGGCAACACGATTTGGCGAATCTTCTTCATTCCTGCCGTTCGGCGTGATACCGATTGTGGTTATCGCGTGGACATTGATTCCAAAACCGGCGAACCGCTGAAGATGCTGCACCAGTATGCTTATGATTCCGATTGGGCATCATGGTATGAATAACCGTTTTCACGATAGGCAAAAGCCGGGTATTCGGACGCCGTTGAGGCAGAAAATGGGGATGTCGTCGTTGTTGGCGGCGTGTATGCAAGCGACGGATCGAGCTTTCCCACTGCGCAGATTGCCTGCTATTCAGCCGATGGAGAAAAGAAATGGGAAAAGGAAGAAAACTATGAGGAGCCTGGAATCCTGTTTGATGCCGTTGGCCGTATTCCGGGAGGATATATTGCCGCCGGAGCAACTGCAGCAGAAAAAAGCTCTGTACGGATGGTACGTTATGATGAGAACGGGACAAAAGTATCTGCACGGGATGAGCCTTTGAGCGAAAACCCGAACTATGTTGAGCATCTTGAATTGCAACGGATGAATGACGTCCTATATCTGGTCGTTACAGCCGATTATCAAACCGATACGGCTGTCGGAGGAGCGGATCACATCACCCTATCGAACGGCTATCAGGAAACTTTCTTATTGCTTTCCCCTGTAGATAAAAAGCGGGCACGGAAACATGGTGGAGAAAACAGAAGAATCAGGTTCAGAAAAGAGCCGCCCCATGAGGGAGCGGCTCTCGGCCTGTCGAAAAAGCGGTGCGGCAGCAGCGCACTTTTAATCAAACTTCAACAGAGGCGCGATATTCTGCCGATAATCCTGAAGCCCTTCTTCGGTGACCTGCCACACATACGGATATTCTTTTACCGCTTTCAGACGCGCCGCCAGAGCTTCTTCATCCGTCTTAATTCCTGCTTCCGCATCCATGGCCCGCTGATCCGCTTCTATGTCTTTCAGCCATTCCTGCATCTCCGGATGCAGGGCGGGCGCTGCGGCTTCCGGCTTCAAAAAGGCGATTTCTTCTCCGGAACGCTCTTTGATCCTCAAAGCCAGATAATCCAGCGCCATTTCTTGGTGAGGACTGGAAGGGTTCAGCAGATAAACCGATACTTTGGCTTTCATCTGCTTTGCCTCGCCCGCCATGGTGCTGCCGTCCAGCTGGTAGCCGGGGATGACCATGCCGGAAGGAAGTGCATAGAGCACCCCCTCGTATCGAATCGCTTCCAGAAGAGAAGGCAAGAGGGATGAACAGTCTTCCATGATTTGGGGCGAGCCTGAAAGCGCAGCCACCGATTGGCTTTTCATCAGTTGGAAAATATCCGCGTCCAGATACAAGTGAAAAAGATCAATGTCCGTTCCTGCTTCCAGCAGGTCTTGAACCTCTTTCGTGTGAAGATCCGCTCGTTTTTGACGAACGATTCGCATTTCGGGATGATACTGCTGATATAGCGTGTCGATACCGCTCACATCGGGCAGACCGCAGATCGTCAAAACCGGGAATTCCTGATGGCTTTCAAAGGGCTGGTACTGAATGCTGTTGTTCCCAACGGTTACATAGCCGTCGTCCATGACTGCGCAAAAGCTGATATGCTGCTGAAGCGTGTAAGGCTGCACCGAGCGCCACTCCGTTCCGTTCCAATAAGACAGCTGCCCCTTCACCACCGCATAGATGGTCTGCGTCTCCGGATCCGTCGTCAGCCCCTCTATGCTAAGGATGGGAGCGGCATCCAATTCGGCAAACTCATTGCCGGTTTTGGCCGACAAAACCAGAAGACGGTCGCGCCGCTGCTGCTCATCCCGCTGCAAAGCCAGAAGCTTATCCTCCCCATAGGGAACGAGTTCTGCAATGTCTTTAGGCCAACACATCTGCGCGGTTCCCGCCTCCAAATCAACCGACATCAGTTCCGCTCTTTCCGTTTCATCCGTCTGGTTGCCATACAGCCACAAAGAACCGTTTTGAATAAAGGGATTGCCCGAATACGATTTCTCCAGTCCGCTCTTGGCCAAATCCCATTTCAACGAAAAATTGTCATTCTCCCAAGCCCATATTTTCTGGCTGTCCCAGTCCAGCAGCAGAAGCTCGCTTGCATTGCGGAACAACCGGGCGTTCGTTGAAATGTCTTTCGCTTCCAGCTTTTCTTTCCCAATGAGAACGTTTTGTTCCGATGTCTTTTCGGGAGACCATAAACAAATTCCCTGATAGGAGAGATAATACAGTTGATCTTCTAAGACGGTGCTGCTGATCGGCGTTCCGATCTGATGCCGGTCTGAAAAAATGATCCCGGATACAATCGAAACCGCCAGAGCGGTTGCGGCCAAAAAGATCAGCACCATCGCCATCACAAACGCAAGAGATACTTTTTTTGCCACTTTGGGTTCTTCCCTCCGTTTTTCTTCCACCTTGGCTTGAACCGTCGATTGGAAATTCATATCCGAAAAATACGCATCAATCGCAGTATGAAGGTCTGGAACATTATTTTTCACCCATCTCTCCTCCTTTCAGGGCAAAATGCAGTTGATTTTTGGCCTGCTTTAATCGTTTGGAAACGGCTGCGCCGGAAATGCCCAGCGCCTTAGCGATTTCTTTTCCCGTCAGGCCATGATAGTAATACAAAAGAATGACTTCGCGCTGTTTGGGCGGCAATTTCATTATTTCCTGTGTTAGTTCTATTGCTTCTTCATCAGCATTCGGAGCCGGAAGCGGCAGCGTCTCCCAGGAAACGCTTTGTCTGGTTATTTTGAACCATGGCCTTCTCATCATCGTTTTGCAGCTGTTGACAGCAATGCAGATCAGCCAGGTTTTTTCGGAGCAATCTCCCCGAAATTTAGGAAGCCCACGATAAGCTTTCAGAAAGGTTTCCTGCACCGCATCCTCTGCCAGAGCGCGATCTCGCAGAAGTACACAGCACATACGCAGCAGTTCGTTTCCGTATTGGCGCATCAGGCTGGTTAATTGGTCTTCGAAATGACTTTGGACTTTGGCGTCTTCCATTTTTTCACCTCCCATTAGTTAGACCTCTTGCGTAGGGAAACATTAACTTCGATTCGAAAACATTTTTCAGTCTGCCTATGGTTGGAGCAGGACAAAAGCGGCTCCATCTTCAAAAGTGCTGTTTTATTATATACTGACACTGGCGAAGATTCAAAAGCTGCTGCAAAATGGCCGGAAATGGGTTGATCAGAGTTTCTGCATGGAAGCGTCTCGGAAAGCGGCTGAGACGGTCACTGCCGCAGAGCGTCAAAAAAGTGGGGGTGCAGGAGTGCTTCCTGTACCTCCACTTTTTTGACACTGTGACGGGCTGCCCTTGGGCAACCCGCCTTCTCGATGGAACGAAACCCGTGTCAGGCGCGCCTTTGTCTTTCTTTCTCTGGGTCAACCAACTTGGCAAAGAATGACAGACGGTCATATTTTATGTCTTAAAGTGCTTGCTATCGTTTTTATATTTTAATAATCGAAAGCGTTGATTCACAATGAAATGTTTTCCAAAAGCGGAGCTGCATGGGCAGTGAAGCGCTGGCAAGCCTTCGGACGCCATATTCCTCGTTTACGCGCTTGGAAAAAGCAGCGCCGATTACGCCCGAATCACGGCGGCGAAGTGATGTACGCATCCGGGAACGGGCGTTTCGCCGCGCTGGATGACGGAGCTTTTCTCTTTCCCCGGACGTGAAGAATGGGTAACGCCCCTATTGATTCTTTTGATCGAGCTGCTCCAGCGCTTCGCGCAGCAGCTCGATGCCGTGCTTTTCCACGCGGGAGACATACGACCTCGAAATCCCCAGCATTTTGGCAATCTCGTGCTGAGGATGGACGGCGCCGTCTTTCAGGCCGTAGCGCAGGCTGAGCACCAGACGCTCCCGGGCAGGCAGGGCGGGCAGAGCTTGTTTTACGCCGGACAGCGTAATGCGGCGGCGCACTTCTTCCTCCACCAGATCCGGCGAGGTACCCAGCAAATCGGCAAAGGATACGGCGTTCCCGTCCCGGTCGGTGCCTAACGGTTCTTCCAGACTGACGTCCCCCTGCTGCTTCCGGCTCTGCCGCAGGCACATGAGAATTTCATTTTCAATGCACCGCGCCGCGTAGGTGGACAGCGAGGTGCCCGCGTTCATGTCATAGCTGCGCACGGCCTTGATGAGCCCGATGGAGCCGATGGAGATCAGATCGTCGAAGGTGCAGCCGGGGATTTTGTATTTCCGGGCCACATGGACGATGAGCCGCATGTTGTGTTCGATCAGCTGCTGCCGGGCATTTTCGTCGCCTTCCCGCATCTTTAGAAGCGCGTCGCGCTCTTCCTCCGGACTCAGCGGCTTGGGAAAGCTTTGCCGCCCCGAAATGTAGCCAAGTAAGAACAGACAGTCCCGGATGATCCATAGCATAAAGGCCGTTAACATAAAGCATCCCTCCTCCTCAAAGGGTATGCGGCGGGGAGAAGGGTATGAAAAGCGGACATTCCTTTGACGAAGGAAAAGAAACGAGCTGTTTTGAAAATGGAAACGCAGCCCAAAGGCATTGTCTCAAAAGAACAAAAGCTGCTATAGAATGCAGCGCCCTGCTGCTACCCCCCAAAAAACAGCACTCAAGGGAAGACTTTCGTAAAAGCAATACCGGGCCATTCGGCAGCCTCTTAACGCCGCCGAATGACCCGGTAGTCCTCTAATGCTCTTTGGAAGAAAGAATCCCGGCTAGGCCGCCTGCCAGCACCAGAAAAATATCCCGGCTGTAGAACACCGTCCCCAGCGCGGCAACGGCCAGAAAGACGCAGCACGCCGCCCAGACCTGCGCGCGGCAGTGGCTTTGCCGCAGACCTCGCAGCCCGCCCCGGAGCATCAGTGCTTGCAGGGCCAGAAAGACCGCTGTGCCGAGCAAGCCTAAGCCGGAGAGCAGATCCAGCGCCTCGCTGTGCTGGCTCAGTCGCTTGGCGCCGCCCAGCAGAGAGCCCAGAAGCGGCGAAGCACAGAAGCCGCTCCAGGCTGTCTGATAATGCACCAGACGGTTTTCCCCCTCCAGCGCGCCGCCCTCCAGCGCGGTTAGAAGCTGGTGCAGGCTGTGAGAAACGCTGGTCAGCCCTTTTGCGTCGCAGAAGGACGCAGCCGCGTTTACCAGCGGGACGCGGAACAAAAAGACCAGCACGAACGGAACCATCGCCCACAGCAGCGACGGGCCTGTTTTCAGTTTCGCAATCTTCCGAAGCAGTAGGGCCAGCAGCTCCACGGCCAGAAGCGCCGCAGTGAAAACCATGGCGTAGGTATACTGACTCAGCATGACCATCAGCGCCTGCGCCAGCAGAAACGCTGTAAAGCCCGCCCGTTTCCAGCCGCGGTTTTCCGAAATGCCCACGCAGGTAAAGGGGAGAGAAACCACCGTGGCATAGATGAAATCATATCCGCCGATGTTGCGCAGCATCAGCTCCTTCAGATAGGCTTCCCGGCCCGGCTCCGCATAGCCCAGCGAGCGGGAGTAGGCGTAAATTCTGCCGTCCCGGAGCATGCCCTCGATCAGCCAGCCGATGGTGGTCAGGGTGGTCAGCGCCATTGCGCCAAGCAGCGCCCATTTCCAATATTGCCACAGCCGGGAATCGTTTTTGCCCCGGCTGTAGGACAGGTAAATCAGCGGGAACCAGAGCATGGCGTTCTGCACGTAAAACCCGGCGAACCCCGTGCCGCCCCGGTTCAGGAAAAAATACAGGATCAGCGGCGCGCAGGCCGCGCAGAGCGCCTGACCGACCAGCAAAGCCCAGTGCGCCCGAAAATATTCCCAGTCCAGCAGTACGCCCAGCGCGAATAGAGCCACTGCCGCGCAGCCGGTCATGGCCCGGCCCGTGGTCTGAATGGCCGGAACCAGCAGCCAGACCGTATACAGCACCATGGAGGCGGCGCAGAGCCATACGGCGATTTCCTGCCGGGACTTATTTTTTTGTTTTTCCACAAAAAGCCCTTCTTTCAGGAAGCATGAGGACGATCAAAAGGCGTTCCCTGTGTTCAGCAGGAAGTAAAGATAATAAACGCCCGAGGCCAGATGCCAGCCCGCCAGCGCAAAGCCCACGGCGTAGGCGGCTTTGCGGCCCGCCGACAGGGTTTTGGCCTTCAGCCCGGAAACGAACTCCCGCAGGAAGATGCCCGTCATCGTCACCCAGAGGATGAAGGAGCTGGAATTGGCGGCCCAAGTGAAGTTGCCGTGTCCCTCCCGCAGACCCGTCTCCCGGAAGGCCATGCCTTCCAGCAGGCTGAAGAACACCATCAAAAGGGCCAGTACCAGCATGCGGTCCTTAAACATTCCCTTTTTATAGCAGCAGAAAATCGCATACAGCGGGAAGAGAGACATCATCACCGTGGATTTGAGCATGCTCAGGAAGCTTTCCAGCGTTACGCCGAACTCCACGCCGCTGGTAAACTCCACCACCACGCCGGTGTAATACAGGTATTGCAGCAGGAAATACGCCACCGCCGGCAGAAACGCCAGCACGATCTGCCCAAAATAGCGCCAGCAGCGGGGACGGCGGCACAACTCTACCAGAAACATCACAAAAGCCGCCGGAAGCAGCGCCTGCATAAAGGTAGGCTTGCAGGCCAGACTGCCCATCAGGAAGACCGCCAGAAGAACGACCTCGCCCCAGGGGAGCATGGTCTTCTCGCCCTCCTTCGGGTAACGGCGCTCGAATTCATACCAGCAGCGGCACAGAAGCGGCAGCACCATCAGCGCGGAGACCAGCACCGCCTGCTGGGTGGGATTATGCCACACGTTGGGGGAGCCGATGCCCCGGTATACCCGGTCGTTGACTCCGGGAATACATACCGCCGTTACCACGTTGACCAGAACGGCGGCCAGCGTCAGGGCGTTTTCCTTCACTTTGCCCTGACACAGGCCCACCAGCACCCGCTGGGTCAGCAGAAAGGTCAGGGTCTTGCACAGGCTGCAAATGACAGGCGCGGCCCATTCGATGGGAAGCCCCAGCTGATAGACGCAGGAGGTCATCAGGTGCCAGAGCGGGTAAGCCAGACGGCTGGTGATGGAATGCAGGTCGGTAAAATCAAAATCCGCCGCAATACCGGCGTGTACCGCCAGATCGGTCAGGGTAAACTGCATCTCATAGCGGTACAAAAACAGCGAAGCGGCATAGATCACCGCTGCCGAAACCAGCAGCCAGAGACCGGGCCGGTGCTCCTTCCGCCATTCCCGCTCGTTAACGATTACATCCAAAGACATTTCCGGGACTCCTTTCGAGCCGTCCGCCGGGCGGACGGGTTGGGCGGGAAACGGCAAAAGCCCCGATTTTCCGCTCTTTTCTGCATGGGTCAGTGTATCAAAAAAGACAGGCGGTGTCAAATGAAGGCGGGTGAGCCTTCCTTGGCAGCCCGTCCGGGGACGCATGACGGAAAAAGAGGAAAACAGCAAAACCGCCGTCTCTTTCGAAACGGCGGTTTGACAGGCCTTTTGTTTTTTCAGCCCAAGAACATCAGAACGATGGAAAGCGCGACGAACACACCAGCGCAAATCTTCGTCACCAGCGCCAGCTTCGCTTCCATGCCCTTGGCCTTATTCTTCCCAAAAAAGGTCTCGGCAGCGCCGCTCACGGCGCCGATGCCGCTGCTTTCGCTGCTCTGCAGCAAAACAGAAACGACCAAGATCAGGGCGGATATCAAAAGCAAAATGCCTACGATCCACTGCATAGCGGTCATCAGGGTTCCCTCCTTAGCGAATGTACATGTTATCTTACCATTCTCTCAAGGAAAAAGCAAGCATTTCCGCAAACAGAGAAGGAATTTTGACTGCGGAGCCGCCATGATTTGGATAGAGGGGCAAAACGTGAGAGAACGGGGGAACCCGTGCGGTATAGCCCCATGGACAGCAGGACGCAGGATAGGAAATTCCCGCTGCCTCCTGACCGGGCTTCCGGCCTGCCTGATTCATTTTGCAATCGGCGTTGTTCCTTCTTTATTTTAGCGTACCCTTCTTTTTTTCAGCGTAAATTTTTCATTGATTTTTTCTTTCCAGTTTGGTAGACTGTAGAAAGACGCAGATACTGTGGACGACATGCCGTTACCGCTGGGTAGCTTGCCGACGTCGGTCCAGTGATCTGCGTTTTTTGAATCGCGTCCGTCAGCATTTTGGGAATGGCGATGTCCTTCGGGAGCGTCATGTCTAAAATGGGCAGACGATCGTTAAGACGCTGGAGGTCGCTTTGGGCGGCAGAATGTGATTCTGCTTGACCCATATGCGAGTTCCGGCGTTCTTTTGTTTTGGGAAAGGGGAGCATTCAGCCCGAGCGCCGAAAGCATACACGCGGTGCAACCCCATCAGGAAAGCTTTCCATAGAAAAACCGGCCGCGCCCAAGCGCAGCCGGTCAGTTGATTTTTCATTACGCCAGCTTATTGCCGCAGGAGGGGCAGAACTTGCTGCCTGCCTCGACCTTGCCGCCGCAGTTGGGGCAGAAGCCGCCAGCGGGTTTTTCTTCCTGCTTGGCGCCGCAGGAGGGGCAGAACTTGCTGCCTGCCGCAATGGGCTGGCCGCAGGCCGTGCAGGCTGCCGTCGCAGCGGCCGGTGCAGCGGGAGCCGCAGGAGCAGCCTGCTGCGCGCCGCCAAAGGCCTGGGTGAACATCTGACCCATGCCCATGCCCGCGCCCATGCCAACGCCCATACCGGCCATGCCGTTGGGATTGTTGGCCGCGTCCCGCATGGCTTCGGCGGCCTGGAACTGAGCATACTTGCCCATGTCGCCCAGCACGCCCATGGAGGTGCGCTTGTCCATGGCCTTTTCCACTTCTTCGGGCAGGCTCACGTTTTCGATGACGAAATTGGTCAGCGTCAGCCCCAGCGCTTCCACCTTGGCGTTCAGCGCGTTCATACAGTACTGGCTCAGGCCGCTGTAGTTGGCGGCGATGTCCAGCGCGGGGATCTTGCTCTGAGCAATGGCGTCGCTCAGACCGCTGACCACCATGCTCTTCAGCTGGCCTTCCACGCCTTCCACAGTGAACAGGCTGCTGGTGCCGAAGCATTCCTTCATGAAGACCTCGGGATCCTTGACCCGGAAGGCGAAGGAACCGAAGGCGCGGATGCGGATCATGCCGAAATCGGTATCCCGCATCATGACGGGATTGGCAGTGCCCCACTTCCGATCCATGAACTGCTTGGTGTTGACGAAGTACACGTCGCTCTTGAAGGGGGAGTTGAAGCCGAACTTCCACGCCTTGAGCTTGGTCAGAACAGGCATGTTCTGGGTGCTCAGCTCATAGCGGCCGGGCTGGAACACGTCGGCCAGCCTGCCCTCGTTGACGAAGACCGCCGCCTGGCTTTCCCGCACGGTCAGCTGCGCGCCCATCATGATTTCCTTGCCGTTCATGTCGTACTTGTATACCATGGTGTTCGCGCTGTCATCCGTCCATTCGATGACGTCGATTAGTTGGCTGGTCACCAGATCCTTAAAAATACCCATATAGTTCTCCTTTCACCGCGCCGGACCGGGCGGCTTTTTATTTCAGATTTTCAGCGGCAAAGGCCGAAAGCCCCGGCAGCAGCCGTACTTCGGCGATCTCCATATGCAGGCCCAGATAATGATCGACCTGCTGAGCGGTTTCCTTCACATAGGAGCGCACGGCGCTTTCCAGCAGCGTACCGTCCTCGGTGACGGGGTAGCAGAGCACCCGCACTTCCTCCGGCGAGATCACCGCCACATGCAGGTACATATCCCGCTGCCGCACTCCGAAAAAGTTGCGCAGGGCGGTTTCCAGCCGTTCGCTGCCGTAATGCCAGCGGCTGGTCAGGAACGGATCGTCCGTATCCATGGTCAGCCGGGCCAGAACGCAGGGCACATTGGGCTTTTCGCTGCACCGCAGCATGAACAGCCGGCTTTTCAGCTCCTCTTCCGTGGGGATCAGGCCGCAGACAATGCCCTTCAGCAGGCGCTCCTGATTATGGGAAAGAGAAGACATCAGATCATATTCGTCGTTGAAATGGTCGGCGTGAAGATTTCCCAGCATCCGATCCAGCGCCCGGATGATCTTCCACTGGCCGTCCGGAGTCTGGTCGATGGGAAAACGAAGCATTGCCGGGCACTTTTCTTCCACAAAGCGGTTCAGCTCGTCAAAAGCCGGGTCGTTATCCACGGCGATTGCGTCGATCTGGTGCTTCTGCATGCATTCCAGCGCCTCCTGCGTGGTCTGACGCAGGCGCGGCGGCTTGAAGCCCATGCTCTCCCAGCCCTCCATCGCGGTGAACAAGTCCCTCACACTCTGGTTTTCCGTGACGATCAGCAGCCTATACACGCATTTCCCTCCATATTGGTCAAAATGACACAAAATCATTATACTCTGTCACCGGGAAAAATTCAATCCTTCCCGAATTTTGGCTGAAAAAAGGCGCGCGGGGCGCGAATGCTTCCGGCGAAAACGGTTTTTGACAGCATTAAACCGCCGGCCTTCCCGTTTTGGGAGCCGGCGGTCTGCTTTCTTTCGGGTTTCTTCGTTTTTCTTTTTACGGGGCACATTCCGCACCGGTTTTCTTTGCGTTCAGGGGATTCCATGTTCCCCGGCGGAAGTGAAGGCTGAACAAAAGGCACAGCAGCAGGTTGTGGGCGATCATGCAGGCCCACGCCGCCTGAAGCCCCAGCCCCAGAAGCCAGGTGCAGACGAAGGTGCCAGCGATGCGCACGCCCCACATGCCCGCCAGATTGAACAGGAAGGGCGCCAGCGTCCGGCCCACGCCCTGCATCATGCCCTCGATGACGATGGGCACGCCGTAGAAGGGCTCGGAGACGGCCACCATCCGCAGCACGGTGCTGCCCAGCGCGATGACCCTCTCGTCGGAGGAGAACATCGCCATCAGGGGCCGGGCGAAGGCGAACAAAAGGGCCCCGGAAACGGTCATCAGCCCCACCTCCAGCGGCAGGATGGTGCGGGCCAGTCGCTTCATGCGGTCGTTGTCGCCAGCCCCCAGCGCGTTGCCGGACAGGGTAGCGGCGGCGGTCTGCATGCCGAAGCCGGGAATGTAGAAGGCGGACTCCACCGTATTGGCGATGGTATGGGCGGCGGTGGCCGTCTGACCCAGCGCGTTGATCATGGAGGCGAACACCACGTAGCCCAGCGAGGTGCCGAAGCGCTGCAGCATATTGGGCAGCGCCACCTTCAGGCAGGGGCGAAGCACCCGGCCATCGGGCCGCAGGCTGCAGCCCTTGGGCGACACCATAGGATGCCTCCACAGCACCGCCGTAATCAGCATGCCGCCGACCGTGTAGGAAATGGCGCTGGCGATGGCCGCGCCCTCCACCCCCATCCCCGCGCCGTATACGCTGACCCGGTGGGAAAACAGGCTGATCTCCCGGCTGGGATAAATCAGCAGGAAGTTCAGCACGATATTGATCAGGTTCATCAGCACGCCCACCCGCATGGGGGTCTTGGTGTCGCCCGCCGCCCGCAGCACCGTGCCGAAGAGGATGCTGGCCGTGCGGAAGAGCATGGGCACGTACAGAATGAAGAAATACCGGTGGGTCAGCTCCCGGATGGCGGGATCCACCTGCATCCATACCGGCACCATGGGGCTCAGGCTCAGGGTCAGTGCGGTAAAGAGCGCGCCCACGATGCAGGCCACCATGGCGGCCTGCGCCGAGGCCTGATGGGCCTCCTGCTTCCGGCCCGCGCCGCAGGCTTTGGCAATGTAAGCCAGAAACCCGACGCCCAGCGCGGAGATGGAGCTGCCCACCATCCAGCCTACGGTGCTGGTGGCCCCTACGGCGGCGGTGGCCTCCGTGCCCAGCGCCCCCACCATGGCGGTGTCGATGTACTGCACCAGCGTCTGCATCAGCTCTTCCAGCATGGTAGGCCATGCCAGAGCGAAAATCACGGGCAGCATGGCCCAGCGCTCCTTCGCGCGGTTCTTTGACTGATTCAAGGGAACGTTCCTCCGAAATCATTATCGCTTCAGCCAGACAGTCTCGTTGACGATGGGGGTGTAGCTCTGAATGAGCTTGACCACCTTCGCGCCCACGTTCACGTCCTCGTAATCCAGGGGCATGGCCCGGGGCTCCCCTGCGGCCTGCATGGCGATGGCCAGCTCGGCGGCCTGCTGCACGCTTTCCTGCGTGATGCCGCCGATGACCACGGTGCCCTTGTCCAGCACCTCGGGCCGCTCAGTGGACGTGCGGATCAGCACGCCGCAGAAGCCCAGCATGGCGCTTTCCTCGCTGAGGGTGCCGCTGTCGGACAGCACCACCAGACTGTTCATCTGCAAATGGTTGTAGTCGAACAGGCCGAAGGGCGGCAGGCTGCGCACCAGCGGATGGAACTGGAAATGCCGCTGCTCGATGAACTTCCGGCTGCGGGGATGGGTGGAGTAGATCACCGGCGCCTGATAGGTCTCCGCCATATGGTTGATGGCGTTCATCAGGGAGAAGAAGTTATCCTCCAGATCGATGTTTTCCTCCCGATGGGCGGAAACCAGAATGTACTTGCCCTTTTCCAGCCCCAGCCGTTCCAGCACGTCGCTTTTTTCAATGCCGGGCATGGCGCGGCGTAGCACCTCCCGCATGGGGGAGCCGGTCACGAAAATGGTCTTGCCGTCGATGCCCTCGCTGAGCAGATAGCGGCGGCTGTTTTCGGTATAGGGCATGTTGATGTCGGAAATATGATCCACGATCTTCCGGTTGATCATTTCGCTGACGTTCCAGTCCCAGCAGCGGTTGCCCGCCTCCATATGGAAGATCGGCACCTTCAGCCGCTTGGCGGAGATGGCGCTCAGGGCGGAGTTGGTATCGCCCAGCACCAGCAGCGCGTCGGGCTTTTCCTTCTGAATGACCTTGTAGCTGGCGGCGATGATATTGCCCATGGTCTCGCCCAGATCGCCGCCCACCGCGTCCAGATAATAGTCCGGCGCCCGCAACTCCAGCTCCTTGAAGAAAATATCGTTCAGGTTGGGGTCGTAGTTCTGGCCGGTATGCACCAGAATGTGGTCGAAATACCGGTCGGCGGTGCGGATAACGGCGGACAGCCGGATGATCTCCGGCCGGGTGCCCAGAATGGTCATCAGTTTCAGCTTTTTCATCAGGCTTTCTCCTTTGCTTCGGCGGCGTTCTCCAAAACGGGCAGGCGCAGGGTATCGGGATGGGCCGGGTCGAAGACCTCGTTGGCCCACATGAGGGTGAGCATGTCCGTATCGCCGGTATTTTCGATGCTGTGGGTATACCCGGTGGGAATATCCACCACCGTGAGGTTTTCGCCGCTGACCTTGTAGGCGATCACCGTGGAATCGCCCACCTTGCGGAAGCGGATCACGCCTTCGCCCTGCAGGACGATGAATTTTTCGTGCTTGGTCTGGTGCCAGTGGTCGCCCTTGGTGATGTGAGGCTTGGACACGTTCAGGCTGACCTGTCCCCGGCTGCCCATGTGCAGAAGCTCCGTAAAGGAGCCGCGCTGGTCGGCGTGGGTGACGGTAGGCCGGGAGAAATCCTCCGGCGGCAGGAAGCTGAGATAGGTGGCGTAGAGTTTTTTCACCAGCGGGTCGCTCTGATCGGGGGCGGTCAGGCTGTCCCGCAGGGCGGGGAAGGACTGGATCAGCTCGGCCATGCGGCCCAGATTCACCTCATGGACGGGCTGGACGGCGCACCATTCGCCTTCCCGATGGGGCTGCCCTTCCATCGCGCGAAGGAATTCCTCCGCCACGTCGTCGATATAGACCAGCCGCAGCGTCACGGACGGGTCGTTGACCGTGATGGGCAGGCCCCGGGCCACGTTATGGCAGAAGGTGGCCACGGCGCTGTTGTAGTTGGGCCGGCTCCATTTGCCGAAGACGTTGGGCAGACGGTAGCGATACACCGTCGCGCCTGTTTCTTGGGCGTATTCCGCCACGGCCTGCTCCGCGTTTCGCTTGCTCTGGCCGTAGGGGTTTTCCAGCGCCGCCTGAATGGACGAGCTGAGCAGCACCGGCGGGCGCTTGCCGTTTTCCTTCAGCAGTTCCAGCAAATGCTGGGTAAAATCCGCGTTGCCCTTCTGAAAATCTGCCGGGTCCGTAGGCCGGTTCACCCCCGCCAGATGAAACACGAAATCCGCTTCCGCCGCAGCGGCGCGCAGCTGTTCCTCCGTATGGGGCATGTCCACCAGCAGCAGCCGGTGCTCGTCCCCATAACGGCCCGTCAGGGCGGCGCACAGGTTTTTGCCCATAAAGCCCCGGGCTCCCGTCATCAGAATATTCAAAGAGAAAGCCTCCTTATCGCATGTCGCATGGCTTACGTCGATTTTCCGTCGCCGTACTGCATTCCATCCGATTGATTTATTGTAGAGGATGAAGCCAAATGTGTCAATGTTTTCGCGCTGCTGCTTCCCGGCCTGAACGCCGCCGCTGCCGCCTATGCTGCATTCGCTGTTGCATTTGCTCTGGGAAGCCGCCGGGTGTAACATTCCGCTTCCGGCTTTTCCAATCCGGGAAACTATGCTATAATGAATTGTTAGGCAGACTTTTGACTGCCGCGGCAAACGCCTGTGAAGGAGGGTTTTCCATGAAGTGCCAGGAGCATTCCGTTTCTCAGCCGCTGGTGCTGGCTTCCGCGTCTCCCAGACGGCTGGAACTGCTGTCCCTGCTGGGCGTTCCCTTCGAGGTGATTCCCTCTCAGGCGGAGGAAAACGACGTTTCCGGCAGCGGCCGGGAGCGGGTGCGGGTGCTGGCGCGGCGCAAGGGCGAGGAGGTTTTCGCCCGCCTGCCGGGACGGGCCGTTCTGGCCGCCGATACGCTGGTCTGTGTGGAAAACGAGGTGCTGGGGAAACCTGCGGATGAGGCCGACGCCGTGCGGATGATCCGGCTGCTCAGCGGCAAAAGCCACTGGGTCTATACCGGCGTCTGCCTGCTTCTGCCGGACGGAAGCGTTCGGGAGGAAGTCTGCGGCACCGAGGTATGCTTCGCGGAATTGGAGGAGGAAGAGATTCTGCGCTATGCCGCCTCCGGCGAGCCTTTGGACAAGGCCGGGGCTTACGCGGTGCAGGGCCGGGCGGGCGCGTTCGTCCGTTCCATTCACGGCAGCCCGACCAACGTGATCGGCCTGCCGCTGGAAACCGTGGCGCGGATGCTGCGGGAAGCGGGCTGGCGGCTGTTTGACTGAAAAAAGACGAGCATGATGGATGATAGACTGACAAGAATAGATTGGATGTGATTCCGTGGGCTTTGTAGCGCACGATCTGGGCGTTGATCTGGGCACCAGCAACACGCTGGTTTACGTCCGGCATAAAGGCATTGTGATCAATGAACCCACCATCGTAGTGGTGGACGCCGCCAACGAGCGCCGGGTGCGCGCCGTGGGCGACGACGCGAAGGTCATGCTGGGCCGCACCACCGACGGCGTGATGGCCGTCCGCCCCATGCGGGAGGGCGTGATTACCGACTTTGACATGACGGGCATTCTGATTCAGTATTTTATGCGCAAGGCTATCGGCTCCAGCTATCTGCTAAGGCCCCGGCTGTTTTTGAGCTACCCCTGCTCTATTTCCGCCATTGAGCGGCGGGCCGTAGGCGAGGCGGCCAAGTATGCAGGAGCCCGCAAGGTCTATCTGGTGGAGAAGCCCTTTGCGGCGGCGCTGGGCTGCGGCCTGCCTGTTTTTGAGCCCAACGGCTGCATGGTGGTGGACATCGGCGGCGGCACCACCGACGTGGCCGTGGTCTCGCTGGGCGGCGTGGTCATCAGCCACTCCATCCGCGTGGGCGGCGTGAAGATGGATGAAGCCATCATCAACTATATCAAGCGGGAATTCAATATCATGATCGGCGACCGCACCGCCGAGGAAGTCAAGCTGGACCTGGGCTCCGCCCTGCCGCTCCACGGTGAGCGCCGGGCCCGCATCCGCGGCCGGGATATGGTCACCAACCTGCCCCAAACCACGGAGATCACCTCCACCCAGATCTACGAAGCCATTCAGGAACCCTGTCAGGCCATTCTGCGGGCCATCAAGTGGGTGCTGGAACGCACGCCGCCGGAGCTGGCGGCGGACGTGATGCACCACGGCATCTATCTGACCGGCGGCGGCTCCCTGCTTTACGGCATGGATCAGATGATCGCCAGCGAGCTGGGCATCCCGGTGCTTCTGTCCAAGGAGCCTACGGACTGCGCGGCGCTGGGCCTTGGCAACATTATTGAAAACTACGACCTGCTGCAGCATCTGGGCCGCAACAGCTTCCTGCACGAATTCTGATGGAATATGCGACTTTGGCTGAATATCCGGAGGTGAACCCATGAAGCTGAGAGTTCCGAAAAAAGAGCGGCGCAAGAGCGGCGACAGCCGGGGAAAGCACATCCTGCGCAATGTGCTGATCGTGCTGAGCGTCCTGATATTGATGGCGCTGGCGGGCACTCACCTGCTCAAACTCATCACCGGCAATGAAATGCTGGCTATCCCGGAAAACGGCGTAGCCGCCGTGGTCACGCCCCTGCAGAGCGGCTTTGCTTCCGTGGTCAACTGGATCAGCGATTATTTTTACACATTGAAACTGCGCTCCCGGCTGGAATTGGAGTATAATAATCTTCGGCAGGAGAATGAACAGCTCACCTATCAGGCGATGCTGGCGGAGGAATTGCAGCACAAACTCAGCGTTTACGAGAACCTGTTTGACGAAGTTTCCGACAACGAACAGCTCAATCCGCTGGTGGCGACGGTCATCGGCCGGGAAAGCGGCAACTACTTTTCCGTTTTCACCATCAACAAGGGCACCCGGGACGGCATAAAGGACTACATGGCCGTCACCATGAGCGGCGCTCTGGTGGGCTATACCTACAACACCAAAACCACCAGCGCTTCCGTGCGTACCATCATCGACAGCGAGGCCAGCATCGCCGGTCTGATTTCCACCTCCCGGGATCAGGGCACGGTGCGGGGCACGCTGGGCATCGATGGTCAGCCCATGTGCCGCATGTATTACCTGCCGGAAGAAAACCTGCCCCGCCCCGGCGACCAGGTGGTCACCTCCGGCGTGGGCATGTCCTTCCCCAAGGGCATCCCCATCGGTACCGTGCGGGAAAGCACCCGCGGCATGGAGAGCAACAAGCAGTATATCGTGGTGGAGCCTTCCGCCGATTTCCAGCACATCGAGTACGTGATCGTGCTGCGCTACCAGCCCGAGGCCGAGGCGGTGGAGGACCGCTCCTCCAGCTCCGATTCCCTGACGCTGGTGCCGCTGGAGACCATCCAGCCCGTGCCCACCGTGCTCATCGGCAGCGATACCTACCAGCTGGCCCCCTCGCCCACGCCCAGCCCGGAACCGACCCTCGCCCCCGACGAAACGCCCGCTCCCACCGGCGCGGCTACCCCCCGGCCTACCTCCGGCTCCGGCAGCTATGAGTATCAGGTGCCGTCCAGCCTGCAAAACGGCGCAACGAACAACAGCTACGGCTTCACGCTGGCTCCCACCGCCACGCCCACGCCTACGGCCCCGCCGCTGGATCTGTCGGTAGAGGAGGACTGACCGTGTTTACCAAAGCCCTGAAAGTCGCCGTGCTGACGCTGCTGGCCTATCTTCTGCAGGCCACGGCGGCGGAATACCTCTCCATTGCGGACGTGGCCCCCAATCTGGCGCTGGTCATCATCGCCATCGCTACCGTGGCGCTGGGCCGCAAGTATACCTTCGTCATGGCCCTGACCGTGGGCTACCTGATCGAGATCATGACCCCCATGCTGGATTACATCAGCCTGATTCTGTATCCCGTGGCGGCCATGCTCAGCGCACTGGTTTTCTCCGACAAGAGCGAGCGCAAGCTGGAAGAAGAGCGCACGCTGGGCCGCCGAACCGGCCAGTGGAATCCTCATCTGCGCACCCCCCTGTGCGCGGCCCTCAGCGTGGCGGTTTTCGAGGCCGTCCACCTGCTTTACACCTACCTGAGCGGCGTTTCGCTGGACGCGGGCCACTGGCAACGCGCCCTGACGGACGTTCTGTACTCCATGGTACTGGCCGGGGTGCTGCAATTCCCCGTGCGCTGGTGGCTGGGGGTCTACAAACTGAAAAAGGCCCGATAAGCGGCCGCCCCTTTTGATTTCCCCCGAAAGGAGGTCTTTTCCCATGCGAAACCGATTTGGCCGCCGTGAAAAGCGGGAAGGCTACAACCTGAACGGCCGGTATATTTTTGTGCTGGTCGTGATTCTGGGCATGTTCGTCTACCTGTTCAGCGGTCTGGCGGAGCTGCAGCTCCGCTCCAGCGATACCTACGAGGAAAAAGCGGAAAGCCGCCGCACCACCACCGTGGTGCTTCGCGGCAGCCGCGGCATGATTACCGACGCGGACGCCGTGATTTTGGCCAAGGATGAGCCCATTTACAATGTCACCTTTTACCGGGACGCCAGCCAGAACAGCCAGTCCCAGTACCGCAACTTTACCCTGTCCATTCAGCAGGCCATCCAGATCATCGAGGGCAACGGCAGCCAGCTGTCTGTCAGCTTCGTCATCCGCCGCAATGAAGAGACCAACGAATGGGAATTCTTCTTCGGCTCCGGGGTCAGCGAAAGCGTATTGCAGACCCGGGAAAATCAGTGGCGGGACAACAACTACTTTACCGTCACCAGCGTACCCACCGCCGCCGAGGCCATGACGCGGCTGAAAAAGCGCTATAAAATCGTCAACAGCGTGGAGGAGCGGGAGCAGAACCGCCGGGAGGCCGAGGCCGCCGGACGTTCCTATGTGGAAGACGTGATTCTGGATGAGGAGACCATGCTGAAGGTCATGGCCGTGTACTCCGAAATGCAGATGAACCTGTTCAACTCCCAGCCCATCGTCATCGCCAAGGATGTGCCTTACGAAACCGTGATTGAGATCGAAACCAAGTCCATGACCCTGAGCGGCATGGAGATCGCCGTGGGCACCAAACGGGTTTATCCCCGCTCCACGCTGGCGGCGCAGGTCATCGGCTACATGGGCGCTATCCCTTCCGCCGAGAAATGGGCCGAGCTGGAGAAAAAAGGCTATAAATACAGCGATACCATCGGCGTGGACGGCATTGAAGCCTCCATGGAGGACTGGCTGACCCAGAACAGCGACCTGCGTCAGGGCTACCGGGTGGTGGAGCGCGACCGGGTGGGCAAGATCACCCGGGAGCTGAGCTACACCGAGCCCCAGGATGGCAACAACGTGAAGCTGACCATCGTGGCCAGCTATCAGCAGCAGGCGGAGCGCGCGCTGGCCGAGAACGTGGCCTCGGTGCGCACCTCTCAGGAAAAGAAGCTGATGGATAACACCTGGCTGGAAAAAAACAAGTCCATCATCGAAAACCGCAACTGGGAGCAATATCCCCTGTCGCTGGCCCAGCGGGCCGCCATGACGGTTATCGACATGGAGGGCCGGGTGCTGGCCATGGCCAACTATCCCACCTTCGACCTGAACGCCCTGACGGCGGCGGGGAAGGAAAGCCGAGAGATTCTGTCGGATACCCGCAATGTGCTGATGAACTACAACATCCACGCCCGCGGCACCCCCGGCTCCATTTTCAAGATGGTTTCCGGCCTGGGCGCGCTGATTGAGGGCGAACTTTACACCAACGAGACCATCTCCGACGGCGGCTACTTTACCAAATATAACTCGGACCTTTCCACGGCGCCCAAGTGTTGGATCTCCGAATCCCAGCGGCACAAGCACCAGCACCAGACCATTGTGCAGGGGCTTTCCAACAGCTGCAACTACTTTTTCTACACGCTGGGCGACCGTCTGGGCGAAACCCGGCTGTACCAGTACGCCGCCAACTTCGGCTTCACCAGCAAAACGGGCATCGACCTGCCCGGCGAGGTGCGCAGCGTAGTGGGCTGCCAGACCAGCCTGTACGACCCGGACAAGGCCATGGACGAAGCCTCGCAGGATACGTCCATGCCCATCATCGTATTCAACTCCATCAAGAAGCACCTGCGCAATCAGGGCGCCAGCCGCAACATCACCTATGACGACGAGCGCCTGAACCGCTGCGTCAAGCGGCTGATGGATATGGCCGTCAACACCAGCCAGACGGACTGGGTGCAGTCCATGCGCCCCATCCTGATGGAAGAACTGAACATGACCCGGGAAATGGTTCATAAGCAGGTGGTTATCGGCGATACCTACAACTACCTGAACGACATCAAGTGGGGCGGCAGCCAGACCATTCAGGTCGCCATCGGGCAGTCCATCACCACCGTCACGCCCGCAGCCGTTGCCCGTTACGTAGCGGCGATAGGCAACGGCGGCAAGGTGTACAACCTGACCATTGTGGACTCCATCACCTCCCCCGAAGGCGATATCGTCAGCCAGCGCACGCCGTCGCTGATGCACGACTTCGGCGAGGATTCCCCCAATACGGAAGAGTATCTGTCCTACATTCTTCAGGGGATGGAGGGCGTCGTTGACGAAAGCGGTACTGCTGCCCGGTACTTCCGCAGATGGAAGTATCGAGAGGATGTCTGCGCAAAAACAGGAACCGCTGAAGTCACCACGCTGGATCTGGAGAACAACGCATGGTTCGTTATGCTGGCTCCCAAGGACAACCCGGAGATCGCCGTGGCGGTGTTCATCCCCAGCGGCCTGTCCGGCGGTATGGCGGGGGTCGCGGCCCGGGAATTTGTGGAATGGTACATGGATCAGAAGAGCCTGCGCTCGGTGGATGTGACGTTCCCGTCCGGCAACATGCTGGCCCCGTAAAGGCAAGAATTTCCCCCAAAGGCATTCCCTAAGAAGAAAGGAAAACCAACATGAGTCAATCCTGGCTGATCGCGTCCGGCAAGGGCGGCGTGGGAAAATCCATGGTCACGGCGGCGCTGGGCGTCGCGCTGGCCCGCAAGAGTATGCAATGCTGCTGCGTGGACGCGGATCTGGGCCTGCGGGACCTGGATATGGTGCTGGGACTGCAAAGCCGGGTGGTGTACGACATGATGGACGTGGTGCGCCACGACTGCAAGGTGCGCTCCGCGCTGGTCAGCCATACCCGGTATGAGAACCTTTCCCTGCTGCCCGCCTCCCAAAGCGCCCGGGCCAAGGATCTGGACGGCGAGTCCTTCGGCCGGATCATCCATAAGCTGAAGAAGCGCTACGGCTATATCCTGACCGACGCGCCCGCCGGGGTGGACCGGGGCCTGCGCAATCTGGTGCCCGCCAGCGACCACTGCATTCTGGTGGTCACGCCGGACGACGTGTCTATCCGGGACGCGGAACGGGTGCTGGCCCTGCTGGAAGCAGAAGGCAAGGGACGGCCCATGCTGATTGTGAACCGGGTGGTGGAAAAGCTGGTGGCCCGAAACGACATGTACAGCCCCCAGACGGTTGCCAGCACGCTGGATATTCCCCTGCTGGGCTACATTCCCGAGGACGGCAAGATCACCGAATGCCTGTGCCGCCACGAAAGCTTTATGGAAATGGACTGCCCGGCCAGCCGGGCGATTGAGCGCATCTGCCTGCGGTTTTTGGGCGAATATGTGCCCATGCCCTCGCCCCGGATGCGCCATGGCTGGTTCCACCGGTCAACGCATTACTGACTTTGGACGGCTTTTCCATCATCCTATATCATCCCATGGAAAAGTCCGCCGGAAAGGATGTGGTTTTTCTCTCATGATGATCAACGAGTCCCGGCGCTCCCGGGCCCATTTCGACCTGCCGCTGGTGCTGCTGGTCTTCGGACTGGCGGCGTTTGGCGTGCTGGCCGTTTCCGTCGCTACGTTTTCCACCTCCTCCGCAGAGGAGGATACGCTGCTGAACTACATCGTGGCTTCGTATTACGGCCTGCGGCAGTCCATCTTCTTTCTGATCTCGCCGGTCATCATCGGCGTGATCACTTATTTTCCCTATGAGTTTATCCGGCGGCGCTCATCGCTGTTCTATTTCGTGGCCTGCGGCCTGCTGCTGATTACGCTGGTCTCCAATCAGGCGCAGGGCGTGAAGGCGTGGACCGACCTGATCTGGGGCTACACCATCCAGCCCTCGGAATTTGTCAAGCTGGCCTGTATCATCGTCGTCGCCAAATATCTGGAAAGCACCACCGACCCCATGGGCGACCTGAAGGGCACCGCCCGGCTGATCCTGCTGATGGCGATTCCCTGGGGGCTGACCCTTTTGCAGGGCGAGATGGGCTCCGTGCTGGTCATGATCTTCGTCTTCGGCGTGATGATGTTCTTCGGCGGCATCCGCATCCGCACGCTGGTGGGCATCGTGGCGGCGGGCGCCATCGGTCTGGCGCTGCTGTACGGCTTTACCATGGCCTCCGGCTCGGACAGCTACCGCCTGACCCGAATCCTGAGCTTCCTGAGCCCCGAGCTGGTGGACGAAAGCGCTACTTATCAGGTCACCCAGTCCAAGATCGCCATCGGCTCCGGCGGGCTGAAGGGCGTGGGCATGTTTGTGCAGGGCAGCTTCAGCCAGCTGGACTACGTGCCCGAGGACTGGACGGACTTCATTTTCTCCACCATCGGCGAGGCATGGGGCTTTGTGGGCTGCGCGGCGGTGGTCATCGTCTATCTGCTGATTATCCTGCGCATGATGTATCTGGCCCGCTATACCGCCGACCGCTTCGGCCAGATGGTCATTCTGGGGGTGATGGGGATGCTGCTGTTCCACGTATTTGAAAACGTGGGCATGACCACGGGGCGGATGCCCGTCACGGGCATTCCGCTGCCCTTCCTCAGCTACGGAGGCAGCAATCTGGTCACGAATATGGCCGGTATCGGGCTGGTGCTGAACGTGGTCAAGAACCGAAGCATTACCTCTATGCCGGGCTTGGCGCCTCAGACCCATATCCGGGGCAAATATACCAAATAATCCTTATCGGCAAAGAAACGCAAAGGCGGGGGAGACCAATGGATCTACAATATCTGCTGTGGCTGCAGGGGCTGCGGGAAAGCCTTTCCGGCGCGCTGGACGGCTTCTTTCTGCTGGTGAGCCAGCTGGGCAAGGCGGAGCTGCCCATGGCGGTTACGCTGATTGTGTACTGGTGCTTCAGCCGGGAGGTGGGGCAGCGGCTGCTCTTCTGCCTGAACGGCAGCGATTTGTTCAACAATGTACTCAAGTTGAGCTGCTGCGTTTACCGCCCGTGGGTGCGGGAGGCGGCGATTCATCCTGTGGAGAAGGCTCTTTCCACGGCTACGGGATATTCCTTCCCCAGCGGCCATTCCAGCAAGGCGGGCGCGTTTTTCGGCAGTCTGGGCATTGCCGGGAAAAAGCGCCGCTGGGTTCCGTGGGTCTGCGGCGTGGTGATCCTGCTGGTGATGTTTTCCCGGAACTATCTGGGCGTTCACACGCCGCAGGACGTGCTGACGGGCGCGGCTGTGGGCCTTTTGAGCGCGTTCCTTCTGCCCTGCCTGCTGCGCTGGACAGAGAAAGGCCAAAACCGGGACTTGCTGGCGGCAGGCATCGGCACGGCGCTGTGCGCCCTGTCCGTCTGGTATGTGCTGGCGAAAAGCTATCCCGCTGATCTGGCTGCGGACGGCTCGCTGCTGGTAGACCCGGTGACGATGCAGAAGGACTTCTTCCTGTCGGCGGGCGCGGTGCTGGGAATGCTGGAAGGCTGGCTGTTGGAGGGCCGGAAGGTGCGCTTCACCACGGACTGCGGCTGGGGCGTAAAGCTGCTGCGGCTGCTTTTCGGCCTGCTGATTGGATTTGGCGGCTTCTATACGCTTCTGCGGCACTGGCTGCAAAACGCGCTGGGAACCAATTTCGGCGCGCTGCTGGGCGTGGCGCTGGCCATGTTCTATTTGGTCGGCCTGCACCCGATGCTGTTTACTTGGGTCGAGAAAAAATTCCGGCATGGAACTGCGGCCGGAGCAAAGGGATAAAACAATTAATATGAAAAGCAGAACCGCCCGGACTGGCTTTCAGTCGGGCGGTTTGTGCTATATCAGACCTCCACGTTTTTTCCGATGGCGTATCCCTGCTCGTAGACCCGCTGCAGCACCGCCGGATCCCGTTCCAGCCGCCCGATCTCAATGGGGCGCTTCGGACGGATGACCGTGGCCGTGCCGTCTTTTTCCAGACGGCGCAGGCGTTCCAGACTTTGATTGTAGGCCTCGTGACGGCAGCGGAGCCGCTGCTGCAGGGAAGGGTACTTTCCATACCACAGGTCGATGGGCAGGGCGGGCATGGGGCCCTTCCGATAGGAAGCGTCCCGGGTCAGGATGACCACCAGCCGGTCATAGCCCAGCGCCTGCATGGCCTCGAAGGGAATGCTGTCCACAATGCCGCCGTCCAGATACAGGCCGCCGCCTATGGGGACGGGCCGGGACACAAAGGGCAGGGACGCGGAGGCCCGAAGGGTATCCATCTGCTCGAAGACGTTTTCGATCAGCGGATATTCCGCAAGGCCGGTTTCGATATTGGTCATCACAGCGTAAAAGGGCACGCCGGAGGCCTGAAAGCTCTGCTGGTCAAAGGGATCCAGCTGAATGGGCACCGTGCCGTAGGCAAAATCGGGGCTGAAGAGATTGCCGGTCTTCAAAAGAGAACCAAGGCCCATGTAGCGGGGGTCGCGGATGTAGCGTTTATTGTAGCGGAGAACGCGGCCCGGCTGGCGGGAAAGAAAGTTCACCCCGAAAACCGCCCCGGCGGAAACGCCGATCAACCCGTCAAAAGAAAGGCCCCGGGCGTAAAATGCGTCCAGCACCCCGGCGGTAAACAGCCCCCGCATACCGCCGCCTTCCAGAACCAATCCTGTTTTCATATCCATGCTCCCTTCTGCGCAAATTAAACGGGCGCGGCTTTATTATACACCCGAAAAGGCCGGGAACCAACCGTCATCCTCTTGCCCGGAAGCGTTCTTTTCCAGTCCGGCCCCTGAGCAAAAGCCCCGCCCTTGTGACCCGGGCCGTTTCATGCTATAATACTTTGGAAAACCGTGCGGCGGTTTCTTCGGAGAACGCACCGCGGGAATGATGGTGGAATATCATCACTACGGGATGGATTCAGGCGCGGGAGAGCGCCGATTTCTGATGAATCAGGAGTGGAGAAGCATCATGGAGTATTCCAGCGAACAGCTGCGCGCCCTGGCACGGGAATTCTGCCCGGACGGGATCACGAAGGACCCGGTTCCTCTTGGCAACGGCCATATCAACGATACCTTTCTGTTTGAAGCGCAGGGGCGGAGCCATGTGCTGCAGCGCATCAACCGCAACGTGTTCCGGGAGCCGGAAAAGGTGATGGAGAATTTCCAGCGGGTGACGGAGCATATCCGCCGGAAGGTGGCCCGGGAGGGCGGCGACCCGGAAAAAGAGACCCTGCGGCTGAATCTGGCCCGGGATGGGAAGCCCTATACTTGGGATGAAAACGGCGACCTGTGGCGCAGCTATGCCTTTGTGAAGGATACCGTGACCTATGAGCGGACGGATGATCCGGCCCTGTTCCGGGAAGCGGGCCGCTGCTTCGGGCGCTTTCATGACCTGCTGGACGATTTCGACGCTTCGCTGCTTTACGAAACGATTCCCTATTTCCACCACGAGCCCCGGCGCTGGCAGGACTTCCTGCGGGCCATCGAGGAAGATCGCTCCGGCCGTCTTCAGGCGGCGCAAAAGGAAGTGGACAGCTTCCTGACCTTTGCCGCCCTTCCGCCGGTTTTGCAGGAGGAGCTGGAAGCGGGCGTGCTGCCCCTGCGGGTCACGCACAACGATACCAAGCTCAACAACGTCCTCATAGACGAAAAAACCGGCCGGGCTCTGTGCGTCATTGATCTGGACACCGTGATGCCCGGTCTGGCGGCCTATGACTTCGGCGATGCCATTCGCTTCGGTGCCAGCACGGCGCTGGAGGACGAGACCGTTCTGGACAAGGTGCATTTCAGCCTGCCCTATTACCGTGCCTTTGCGGAGGGCTATCTGGAAGCCTTCGGCAGCCGCCTGAACGAAGCCGAACTGCTGTCCCTGCCCATGGGAGCCAAGCTGATGACGCTGGAAGTAGGCATTCGCTTCCTGGGCGATTATCTGAACGGCGACGTTTATTTCAAGGTGGACTATCCCGAACACAATCTCATCCGCGCCCGCACGCAGCTCAGGCTTCTGCAGGAGATGGAGGAGCATTGGCAGGAAATGAACGACATCGTCCGGGAGCTGGGAAAGGGGCCGAAGAAAGCATGAAAAAGCCGGTACTGGTCATTATGGCCGCGGGCATGGGCAGCCGCTACGGCGGGCTGAAGCAGATCGACCCCGTGGGCCGCAATGGCGAGATCATTTTGGATTATTCCCTGTTCGACGCTAAACGGGCGGGCTTTGAAAAAGCAATCATCGTCATCAAGCGGGAAAACGAGGCGCTGTTCCGGGAAGTGATCGGCGACCGGGCCAGCCGCCAGATGGAAATTCAGTACGCCTATCAGGAAATGGACGACCTGCCGCAGGGCTTTTCCATTCCCGAGGGCCGCAAAAAGCCTTGGGGCACGGGCCACGCGGTGCTGGCCGCCCGGAAGCTGGTGGACGCGCCTTTCTGCGCCATCAACGCCGACGATTTTTACGGTGCGGAGGCTTTCCGGCTGGCTTATGATCACCTGACCCATCTGAAGGACGAGGGCGACGTGGCCATGGTGGGGTATCTGCTCAAGAACACCCTCAGCGAAAACGGCTACGTTTCCCGGGGCGTGTGCGAAATGGATGAAACAGGCCGCTTGACCTCCCTGACCGAGCGCACGCACATTATCAGCAGCGCCGATGGGCCGCTGATGACCGAAGACCTGCACACCTATACCCGTCTGGAGGCGGATACGGTGGTCAGCATGAATATGTGGGCTTTCCCGTATTCCATGATGGCCGCGCTGGAAAAGGGCTTTCCCGTGTTCCTGCGGGAGAAGCTGCCCCAGAATCCCGAGAAAGCCGAATATTTTCTGCCCATGGCCGTGGACGCGGAAATGCAGGCCGGACGGGCCCGCGTGACCGTCAGAACCACCCATGACAAGTGGTACGGCGTGACCAACCCGGAGGATAAGCAGGACGTTGTGGACGCGGTAGCCCGCCTGGCGGAGGAAGGGCTGTATCCCGCGCCCCTGTGGCCGGAGGCATAAACGCGCATGGAAAAACGGAGACCCGGAGCGGGCACGGTGGTGCTGATCGTTCTGCTGCTGGCGCTGACCGGCGTGTGCGTGTATCTGGCGCCCCGTACCCGGAACGCTTATCAGGAATACCGCACGGAAAGCGAAGCGACTCCCACGCCCACGGCGGATAACGCCAATATGATGGCCGTTACCCTCGACCCCAACGCCACCCCCACGCCCACCATGCTGATCCTGAAGCTGGGGACGCAGGGCGACGAGGTAAAAAAACTGCAGGAGCGGCTGTACCAGCTGGGCTACTATACCGGCGAAATCGACGGGCAGTACGGGCAGGGCACGGCGCAGGCCGTCATTGCCTTCCAGAACCAGCACGGCATCGCCGGGGACGGTCTGGCTGGGGAAGAAACCCGCCAGCTGCTGTATTCGGACCGGGCGGAAATGTTCCAACCCACGCCCACCCCGACGGAAACGCCCTCGGTGCTCAGCATGGGCGACCGGAACGACGCGGTGAAGGCCCTGCAGGCCCGGCTGAAGGAGCTGGGCTATCTGGACGGCCATGCCGACGGCGACTTCGGCGGGGCCACCAAGGCGGCGGTGGTATGGTTCCAGACCCAGAACGGCGAGACCCCGGACGGCATTGCCGGGGCCAAAACGCTGGCGCTGCTTTTCAGCGACAGCGCCCCCAAGGCGGAGCCGACGCCGACCCCCGATCCCAACGCCATGCCCATTCTGGTCAACCGCACCCACCCGGTGGATGCGAGCTACCGCCCGGCCGATCTGGTGCTGCTGAAGGACGTGCTTCCTTCCGGCCTTGTGACCGCCAAGGGCTCGGACTGCGAGGGCGACCGCACCGCCGCCCAGGCGCTCATCACCATGTTCGAAGGCGCCAAGGCCGACGGCGTGACCGGCTGGCAGATCAGCGCGGGCTACCGCAGCGTGAAGTACCAGCAAACGCTCTTTGACCGGCAGGTGGCTGAGTACCAGAATCAGGGGATGAGCACGGCGAAGGCCAAAAGCGCCGCCAGCAAGCTGGTAGCCGATCCCGGGGCCAGCGAGCATCACACGGGTCTGGCTTTCGACATCACCGTGGCCGGAACCACCTTCAAGGGCACGGAGCAGCAGAAGTGGCTGCAGAAGCACTGCTGGGACTATGGCTTCATCGTCCGCTATCAGGAGGACAAGGAAGCCATCACGGGCTTTCTGGCCGAGTGCTGGCACATCCGTTATGTAGGGGTGCGGCACAGTGTGATCATGCGGGATCAGAACCTCTGTCTGGAAGAGTATCTGGGCGAGACGGACTGATTTCTCTTTCCCATTTTCCAAAACTTCCCTATTTTCCCCATTCTGAGAAAAAAGAGTACGATAAGTATGGCTGATTTGATCGTTATCGGAGCAGGGCACGCGGGATGCGAGGCGGCGCTGGCAGCCGCCCGCATGGGCGTCAGCACCCTGCTCCTTACACTGGACATGAATTCCGTGGCTCTGATGCCATGCAATCCCGCCATCGGCGGCACAGGCAAGGGTCATCTGGTTCGGGAGCTGGACGCGCTGGGCGGTCAGATGGGCCTGTGCATCGATCGCACCTTCCTGCAAAGCCGGATGCTGAACCGGGGCAAGGGCCCGGCAGTCCACAGCCTGCGGGCGCAGGCGGATAAGCGCCGCTATCATGAGGACATGATGGCTACCCTGTTCTCCACCGATCATCTGACCATCCGTCAGGGTGAGGCAATGGAGCTTTTGACCCAGAACGGAGCCATCAGCGGCGTGCGCACCATGACCGGCGAGGAGATCCCCTGCCGGGCGGTGGTCATCTGCAGCGGCGTCTATCTGAAAAGCCGCATCATCATCGGCCAATATTCCAAAAACAGTGGGCCGCAGGGGCTTCTGCGGGCGGAAGGCCTGTCCCAGTCCCTGACCGATTTGGGCTTCGAGCTGCGCCGTTTCAAGACCGGCACACCCGCCCGGGTGGACGTGCGCTCCATCGATTTTGACAAGATGGAGCCCCAGCCCGGCGACGACCCCATTACGCCTTTTTCCTTCCTGACGGTGGCGGAACAGCCGGACATCGGCGTGAAGTATCCGCTGGAAAACCGGGCCATGTGCTACCTGACCTACACCAACAAAGAGACTCACCGCATCATCCGGGAAAACCTCCATCTGTCGCCCATGGTGCGGGGCGAGATCAAGGGCACCGGGGCCCGCTACTGCCCCAGCATCGAGGACAAGATCCGCCGCTTTGCGGATAAGGACCGGCACCAGCTCTTTCTGGAGCCGGAAGGCCTGTCCAGCCCGGAATGGTACGTGCAGGGCATGTCCTCCAGCCTGCCGGACTTTGTGCAATGGCAGATGTACCGCACCATTCGCGGCCTGGAACGGGCGGTGCTGGTGCGGCTGGCCTATGCCATCGAATACGACTGCATCGATTCCCGGGAGCTGAACCTGACGCTGGGCAGCCGCCGGATCCCCGGCCTGTATTTTGCCGGACAGATCAACGGCACCTCGGGCTATGAGGAAGCGGCGGCGCAGGGCCTGCTGGCGGGGATCAACGCGGCCTGCTGGCTGCAAGAAAAGGAACCCCTCATCATCACCCGGGATATGGGCTATCTGGGCGTGATGGTCGACGATTTGGTGGTGAAGGGCACTGACGAGCCTTACCGCATGATGACCAGCCGTTCCGAATACCGGCTGACCCTGCGGCAGGACAACGCCGATCTGCGGCTGACGGCTCTGAGCCATGCCCGGGGGCTGGCCTCCGACCGGCGCATGGCGCTGATGGAGCGCAAAAAAGCCCAGACGGCAGAGCTTTTGCAAAAGCTGCATACGGTCAAGCTGCCTTCCGGTGAAAAGCGGGATAGCTGGCTGGAGCAGCACGGCCAGCCGGTTACGCCCGCCACGCTGTCGGCGGAGGAACTGCTGCGCCGTCCCGCCATCGATCTGGTGTCGCTGGGCGAGTTGGCGCCCGAGCTGACCGGCTATGCCGCCGACGCAGCGCTGGAAGCCGAGCTTTCCGTCAAGTACGAGGGCTATCTGAAAAAGCAGCAGGAGCAGATCGCCCGGGCCCGGGCCATGGAGGACTGGGTCATTCCCGAATCCATCGACTATAACGCCATCGAAAGCCTTCGCATCGAGGCCCGGCAGAAGCTCAGCGCCATGCGGCCCCGCTCCCTTTCCCAGGCGGGACGCATCCCCGGCGTGAACCCCGCCGACATCGCCGTTCTCATGGTTTATCTCCGCAAAGGGTAATGGCTTGACCGGCCCGTCAGGGAGCAGCGCGGAGAAATGGACAACGGCCGGAAAATAGAACATTCTAACTTTTTTGCCTCTTTCCGAACGGGAAAGGGGAAATTTTGTATGATTCTTTCCGATTCGGCAGAGTGCTGAAAAACCGGTTCGTTTTTCTGCAAAAATCTGCAAACGTTCCCTTTTTCCGCAAAAGCGCCTTTTCAGAAAAGGCTTTTTGCGCTATACTATATACAATCTCATATACCCGTGATACAGAAAAAGGAGCGCGACTTATGACGGATTTTGTAAACACCTGGAATAATGAGCTTCTGACAACGCCTGTGGCTCCGCTGGGGCTGATCGCCATGCCCGGCTGCGAAGAAATGGGAAAACTGGTCAACGGTTGGCTGATGAAATGGCACGAGCAGCAGGAAGCGCTGGAGGATACGCCCCTTTATTCCCTGATGGGCTCCAATCGAAGCGATTTTCTGATCGAAGCCCGCTGCCCCCGGTTCGGCACCGGCGAAGGCAAGGGCATGGTCAAGAGCACTGTACGCGGATATGATATTTACATTCTGACCGATGTGGGCGCATACAACAAAACCTATCAGATGTACGGCCGGGAAGTGCCCATGTCTCCCGACGATCATTTTCAGGATCTCAAGCGCATCATCGGCGCTATCGGCGGCCGCGCCAAGCGCATCAACGTCATCATGCCCTACCTGTACGAGGGCCGACAGCACCGCCGCTCCACCCGGGAAAGTCTGGACTGCGCTCAGGCGCTGCAGGATCTGCAAAATCTGGGCGTGAGCAACTTCATCACCTTCGACGCCCATGACCCCCGCATTCAGAACGCCGTGCCCCTGATGGGCTTCGACAGCGTCCGCCCCAGCTACCAGATCCTGAAGGCACTGTTCCGCAAGGATAAGGATCTGCAACTGGATCGGGAACACATGATGATCGTCAGCCCCGACGAAGGCGCGCTGGATCGGAACATTTTCTTCTCCTCCGTGCTGGGCCTGGACATGGGCATGTTCTACAAGCGCCGCGACTACACCCGCATCGTCAACGGACGCAACCCCATCGTGGCTCACGAATATCTGGGCGACGACGTGGAGGGCAAGGACATTCTGGTGTCGGACGATATTATTTCCTCCGGCGACAGCATTCTGGATCTGGCCCGCGAGCTGAAGAAGCGCAAGGCCAACCGCATCTTCGCTTCCGCCACCTTCGCCCTGTTCACCAACGGCCTGGACGCCTTCAACAAGGCCTATGAAGAGGGCTACATCAGCCGCGTGATCTCCACCAACCTGACCTACCGCACCGACGAGCTGAAGAACGCGCCCTGGTTCATCGAGGCGGATATGAGCAAGTATATCTCCTACATCATTGCCAGCCTGAACCACGACCGCAGCCTCAGCGGCCTGCTGAACCCCTACGACCGCATCAAGAACCTGATCGAACGGTATCACGAACAGCAGACCGCCGCCGGTTTCCGTCTGGTGTAAGGCAAAAAGCAGAAAGAACAACACCCGCACGATGGTTTTCATCGTGCGGGTGTTTCAGTCTGTCGAAAAACCCCAAGTTGGCCGTTGTCGCCCGCAAACAGCGCTTTGCGGCCCGCCCCGCCGGGCGTGGCGGG